>TARA_B110000037_G_scaffold21807_1_pt1 | contig 120040 bp, 106 predicted proteins | sample TARA_B110000037 | Tara Oceans TARA_B110000037 (sample SAMEA4397196) | marine metagenome | biome: Polar Biome; feature: [MIX] marine epipelagic wind mixed layer (ENVO:01000061); material: water (ENVO:00002006), including particulate matter (ENVO:01000060) such as... | depth... | reverse complement strand
AGAAGTACTTGCCTAATATAGAAACAGAATATTAAGATTATAAGGAATTACTATTGTAAAAAAGTGCTTTTTTCCATTAAGTTGACTAATGGTTGACTAGAAAAGAAATAAAAAACCCTCAACATCCTAATTATAAGATTATTAAGGGTTTAAGTGGTTGTCCCACAAGGACTCGAACCTTGAATGTCGGTACCAAAAACCGGTGTGTTACCAATTACACCATGGGACAATTTCGGGTGCAAATTTACTGCAATCTTTTAATTTCACAAACATTTTTTTACTTTTTTAAAACAGGTGTTACTTTTAAAATCTATTTAATACTTAATCAGCGATTACACCGTTTTATTGCATGACTTATTTTTAGTAAATTTGCGATTGATAAAATCAACTTATGCCTTCAATGAACTATATTAAACTAAATACAATCCTTGGCTGGACAGTATTTGTAGTAGCCCTGCTAACTTATACCCTTACCCTGGAACCTACTGTTAGTTATTGGGATTGCGGTGAATATATTTCAACAGCCGTAAAATTAGAAGTTGGCCATCCACCAGGTGCACCGCTATTTCAAATTCTTGGAGCATTTTTTGCCATGTTCACTTCAGAAGTAACTCAAATTGCTACAATGGTTAATTTCATGTCAGCTTTGTCTAGTGCGTTTACTATATTATTTTTATTCTGGACAATTACGGCATTAGCAAAGAAGGTCATTTCAAAATCCGATGACATATCAGTAGCAAATTCTTATGCTGTTCTAGGCAGCGGACTTGTAGGGTCGCTCGCTTATTGCTTTTCAGATAGTTTTTGGTTTAGCGCTGTAGAAGGAGAAGTTTATGCAATGTCTTCCTTTTTAATGGCATTGCTTTTTTGGTTAGCCATTCGATGGGAAGCTGAGATGCATAAACCCAAAGGAAATAAATGGCTTTTAATCATCAGTTTTGTAGTTGGACTTTCGTTTGGTGTACATATACTTTCGCTATTGGTAATTCCATCAATTGTATTTATTTACTTTTTTAAATATTATAAGGATATTTCAAGAAAAAAATTCATTATTGCCAATATAGCAGCAATAGCAGTATTACTTTTTGTTTTTAAATTTTTGTTCCCTTTCACGCTTAAATATTTCAGTGCTTTAGAATTGTTCTTTATTAATAAGATTGGGCTTCCTTTCAATTCTGGAAGTATCATCGCTTTTCTAATTCTTATCGCTGCGTTTTATTTCGGAATACGATATACGAGACAAAAGAATTTAGTTCAGGCTAATACACTTATCCTTTCAGTTTTATTTGTAATGATTGGGTTTTCATCATGGCTCATGCTTCCGATAAGAGCTAATGCAAATACAACGATTAATGAAAATAACCCCTCAAGTGCGCGAGAATTACTTGCCTACTACAATCGCGAACAGTATGGAGATGCCAGTGTATTTTATGATAGTTACTATTCAATGCATACAAATGAAAGGCAACAAAATAAGAGCAAACCATTTAGAGATGACAAGCCCAAATATGAGAAAGACGAAAAGGCTGGAAAATATATTATTGTAAATGACTACAAAAATGTACTGCCAAATTACAGCGGTAAGCATAAGGGATTGATTCCAAGAATGGTCTCCCCATCTCCCACTACAGTTCAATATTACAAGTCTATAGCCGGCATTCCTCAAAGCAGTAATCGAAGACCAACTTTGATAGAAAATCTGAAATTCATGATCGATTTTCAATTTGGCTATATGTATGGAAGATACTTTATGTGGAATTTTACAGGTCGTCAAAATGATATTCAAGGAAATTTAGATCTTCATAATGGAAATTGGCTAAGTGGAATTAATTTTATTGACGCTATTCGGTTAGGCCCTCAAACAAATCTTTCCGATGATATTGCAAATAATAAAGGTCGCAACACCTATTTCTTCTTTCCTTTAATTCTTGGAATTATAGGCTTACTTTTTCATCTGAAAAATGATAAAGAGAATTTTTACACATTACTACTCTTTTTCCTCTTTACAGGATTAGCGATTATATTTTATACCAACCCCAAACCATTTGAACCTCGTGAACGAGATTATGCAGTAGTTGGCTCATTTTATGTTTTTGCCATATGGATTGGATTTGGAGTGATGGCAATTTTTAAGACAATTAAAGAGTTTGCACCTAAAAAAATGGCAGCAATTGGAGTCACAGTTGTTACGTTAATTGCCGTACCTGTTTTAATGGCTGCACAAAACTGGGATGACCATGATAGATCTAATAGATACACCTCTCATCTAAACGCAAAAGCCTATCTAGACTCATGTGCAAAAAATGCAATAATGTTTACTATTGGAGATAATGACACGTTCCCATTATGGTACATGCAAGAAGTTGAAAATTATAGAACGGACATTAAATTGATAAACACTAGCCTTTTTGCAACAGCTTGGTATATCGATCAGATGAAAAGGAAAACTTATAAAGCAGATCCTATTCCATCTCAATTAACCCATAACGAATATAAATATGGTACCATGGATGTGGCATATCATTACGAGTTACCTCAATTTAAAGATAGCATTATTACTATTGACTATTTTATGCGATGGATTCAAAGTAAAAATGATGTAACCTATATTGAAACTCAGAATGATAAAAAGGAAAAAACGTATCCTACAAATAAAATTAGAATCCCAGTGGATAAAGAGGCCGTCTTAGCCAGTGGCCTCGTTAAATCTAAAGATGCTGATTTGATCGTTCCTTATATTGATATAGAAATTGACAAAGGAGGAATTACAAAAAATAGAATTTTAATGTTAGATATTTTAGCGAATAACAATTGGAAGCATCCAATGTACTTTACTGGTGGCGCATCTGCAGATGACGAATATATTTGGCTAAAAGACTACTTACAGGCAGACGGTCTGGTCTTTAAATTTGTCCCAATAAAAACTCCGTTAAACGGAGCAAGTTTGTTTGACATGGGGCGTTTAGATACTGAAATGAACTATAATTATTGGAAAAATGTTGATTGGAAAAACATTAATGATGGTAAGATATATATTGATGTAGAAACTCGTAAAAATGCAGTTTCCCTGAGAAACAATATGATGCGACTTGTAGATGTTTTAATGAGAGAAGGAGATACCATTAAAGCGGAAGAAATTCTAGATCTTTCTTTAGAAAAATTACCAATTGATGGCTTTCTACATTACGGAATGACATTGGGAATGCCAGATGCCTATTACAGAATGGGTGAAATTGAAAAAGCTCGAAAATTAAACGACCAATTGGCAGAGAAATTTACTCAAAACTTGCGCTACTATAGCACTTTTGATGAGCAATTAATTAATATTGTTTTTGACGAAATTAAAACGAACCTACTCATGTATAACCAACTAATTCAAACAGCACTAGTATTTGACACTGAAGAATACGCAACTTCTGCACGAGAAAAATACAAAGAGCACTTAGATTTATTCAATAATTTTTTGAGCGAATAAATCATGAAACCTTATTTTATTAAAACTCCCAATTGGATTCGAAAATTATATTCGAATTTCATTTGGAGTTTTACTAATTCCAAAAAAGAAATCTACCTTACTTTTGACGATGGTCCTACGCCTGAAATAACAGAATGGGTACTAGAAATTTTGCGCAAGTTCAACGCAAAGGCAACTTTTTTCTGCATAGGAAAGAATATCAAGAATCATCCTAAAATTTTTAAAAAAATTATTAAAGAAGGTCATTCGATAGGGAACCATACATACAACCATTTAAACGGCTGGAAAATTAATAACGCTAGATATATTGAAAATATATTGGAAACCAATAGTATGATCTCGAACTTGTCTATGGATAGGCAAGGTTTCTTCAATCACAAAAACTTAAATCTTTTTAGACCTCCGTATGGAAAAATTAAAAGAAGACAGTCCAAGGAGCTTATTAAAAGAGGATTTAAAATAATTATGTGGGATGTTTTAAGTGCAGATTTTGATCAGTCCATCACAAAAGAAAAATGCTTAAAAAACGTAGTTGATGCTGTTGAAAACGGAAGTATTATCATTTTTCACGACAGTGTAAAAGCCGAAATAAATATGAAATATACGCTTCCAAAAATTTTGGAACTATTCGATCAAAAAGGTTTTGAATTTAAAACAATTATACTTAAACGTACTGCTCCACCAAGTTAATAAGGGTATTAGCATCTTGCTCCCCTGTTTGGCGCCATTTCATTTCACCTTCCTTGTAAATAATAAAAGTTGGATTCCCTTTTATACGAAGTGCATTTGCTAAAGTTTCATTCTTCTCAACATCTATTTTTATCACTTTTGCTCTATCTCCCAAAGCCGCAGCAACATCGCGCAATACCGAATGTAAGTCGTTTGCTGCCTCTTCCCATTCCGTATAAAAATCTATTAAGACCGGAATATTCGAACCTATCAATTCTCCAAATTTTGCCATAGAATAAATAAAAATATTGTATGAATTTAACTATTAATTTTTTTAAAATATTACATCTCAACAACCTTTATAACAGGCAAATATAGCATTTTTAATATAAAAAGACTACAATAGTAAGTTATGCGAATGTTAAATACTTCTTAATTCAAAATTTTCTCACGACAACTTACGCTTCAAAGTAATAACCGTAATCTCTGGCCATATACCAATTCGACCTGGAAAAGCTAAAAAACCAAATCCTCGATTTACATTTATATAATTGCCAAACTCTTCATATATGCCTGCCCAATACTTATAAACATATTGTACTGGACTCCATCTAAATCCGGGGATTTCTATTCCAAATTGCATACCGTGCGTATGTCCACTCAAAGTCAAATGATAGGTGTCCTTATGATTTTTCACTTCAGATTCCCAATGGCTCGGATCATGACTCAATAAAATTTTAAAAGCCTCTTTTTCTAAACCTTCACTCGCTTTTTGCAAATCTCCTGCCTTCTTAAATCGAGTTCCCCAATTCTCCACCCCTACTAGGGCAATTTTATCTTCGCCTCTTTTTAAATCTACACTTTCATTCAACAGCAGGTTGAAACCTATTTTTGGGTGAATATCTTTAATCGCCTGAAAATTCTGATTCTTTTCATCCTCCGAATTAAAACTGACATACTCTCCATAATCATGATTTCCTAATACAGAATACTTCCCTTCTTTTGCTTTCAGCCTCTTAAAATAAGGAATCCAAGGATCCATTTCAGAAGCTACGTTATTTACAATGTCACCAGTAAATAAAATCACATCCGATTCTTGTTGATTAATTAAATCAATCCCATCTTTTATTTTTTCATCATTATCAAAACTACCACTATGCACATCAGAAATATGCGTGAGTTTAAAACCATCAAATGCTTTCGGTAGATCGTCAAAAAACAAGGTATGCTGAATAACCTTATAATTGTATCTCCCTTTTATTACTCCATAAATAATAGCTCCAAATGGAATTGCTGCTAAACTCAGCGCTACCTTACTCACAAATGCCCTGCGCTCTGGCATCATCACTTGAGAGGATTGAAAATAATTGGTAATTGTTTGTGTAATTCTAACCAAATCTTCTCCAAGTAAGACAATAATTGAAATCAATTTTGGAACCGTAGATAAAACCATAAAAGCAAAACTAAACATCAATCTATGAGACATTCCAGCAGAACGATCATGAACATGTAACTGATAGATTAAATTTGTTCCTACAAAAATAGAAAACAACCAATAAAGCCATAATCCTATTTTCGATTTAACCAACGTTTTTATTCCTTGAAAGGCATAGAAATCGATAATTAATAGAATTGCAATTAATAGTAACCATCTTAGCATAGTATCGTATTTTGGTAAAAATATCTCTTAAAAACTTCTAAAAACAAGCCTTCGAGTTAATCAATTGTTAAAAATCATTTCACTAATTTTAGTGCCCTTAATATATTTGGTATGCCAGAACAAAAAAGACTCTTTCTATTAGATGCGTTTGCGCTCATTTTTAGAGGTTATTACGCACTCATAAAAAATCCACAAATAAATTCTAAAGGAATGGATACATCCGCTATTTTAGGATTTACCAATTCGCTTTTAGATGTTATAAGACGTGAAAAACCAGATCACCTTGCAGTAGCATTTGATAAAGGTGGATCTTCTGCTAGGCGTGAAGCTTTTCCAGAATATAAAGCCAATAGAAAAGAAACTCCTGAGGCCATAAAAATTGCAGTTCCTTATATTCATAAGATATTGGAGGCGATGAATATTCCCATTATAGAAGTTCAAGGAATTGAGGCTGATGATTTGATTGGAACACTATCTGTTCAGGCAGATAAAGCCGGATATAAAACTTTTATGGTAACGCCAGATAAGGATTTTGCACAATTGGTTACAGAAAATGTAGTAATGTATCGCCCTGCAAGAATGGGGAATGGCATAGAAATTTGGGATGTTGAAAAAGTAAAAGCAAAGTTCGAAATTGAAGACCCAATTCAAGTCATTGATTATTTGGGAATGATGGGTGATGCAGTTGATAATATTCCAGGACTTCCTGGAGTTGGTGACAAAACAGCTAAAAAATTCTTGAAAGCCTATGGCTCTATGGAAGGCTTGCTAGCGAATACGCATGAGTTGAAAGGAAAGATGAAGGAGAAGATTGAAGCCAACAAAGAACTTGGTATACTATCTAAGCAATTAGCAACTATTATGCTCGATTGTCCTGTTGAGTTTCATGAAGAGAATTACGAACTTTCTAGTCCCGATTTTCAAGCGGTTGCAACTATTTTTCAAGAATTAGAATTTAGAAGAACACATGAAAATTTTAATCGTATTTTTAAGGCTCCTGCAAAACAAACCGAGGAAAGTAGTACTGATAAGAAAATAGAAATAGTTACAGGTACACCACCTCAATCTTCACCACAATTAGATTTATTCGCTATTCCTTCAGACACACCCGTAGAAATTATTAGTGGATTTCAAGAAGCAAAAAATACGAATCATTTTTATCAGTTCGTAACCAATGATTTGTCAAAATCTTTGTTACTTAAAAAACTGATGCAGCAAAAGTCTGTTTGTTTTGATACGGAAACAACCAGCCTAGACACAATGGAAGCCCAGTTAGTAGGAATCGCGTTTTCTTATGAAAAAGGAAAAGGGTATTACTTACCCATTTCAGAAAATCAAGAAGAAGCTAAAAAACAACTGGAAGTATTCAATCCCTTTTTTGAGAATGAAGAAATTCAAAAAGTTGGACAAAATTTAAAATATGACATCAAGGTTTTACGTAACTATGAAGTTACAGTAAACGGGCCCATTTTCGACACCATGCTAGCTCATTATTTAATCAACCCAGATTTGCGGCATAACGTGAACATATTAGCAGAAACCTACTTAAACTACCAACCTATTTCTATAGAAAAGTTAATTGGTAAAAAAGGAAAGAATCAGAAATCGATGCGAGATACGTCATTAGAAGATCAAACAGAGTACGCCGTAGAAGATGCGGACATCACTTTTCAATTAAAAGAACTTTTTGAAAAAGAATTGGCGAGCAATAACTTGTCTAATTTATTCAACGACATTGAAATCCCATTGATGAGTGTCTTGGCAGAAATGGAATTGGAAGGAATCAATATCGATGCAGCATTTTTAGGAAGCCTTTCTAAAGACCTAACCGCAGATATTTTAAATTTAGAATCTAAAATATACGAGGAGGCTGCAGTTGAATTTAATTTAGCTTCTCCCAAGCAACTCGGCGAAGTGCTATTTGATCATTTAAAATTGGTTGATAAACCAAAAAAAACAAAAACGGGGCAGTACAAAACAAGTGAAGACGTGCTCTCTTACCTTGCCACAGATCATGAAATTGCGGCACGAATCTTAGAATGGCGCGGCTTGGTGAAATTAAAAAATACCTATGTTGACGCCTTACCAAACGAAATCAACAAAACTACAGGCAGAATTCACACAACTTATAGTCAAGCGGTGGCTGCAACAGGCAGATTGAGTTCTAATAATCCGAATTTACAGAACATTCCGATTAGAACAGAGCGGGGGAAACAAGTGAGAAAAGCATTTGTTCCAAGAGATGAAAACTATACTTTATTGGCTGCAGATTACTCTCAAATAGAATTAAGATTGATTGCAGAATTAAGTGGTGATGAGGCAATGAAAACAGCCTTCCTAAACGGAGAAGACATTCATCGTTCCACGGCATCAAAGGTGTTTAACATTCCTATCGAAGAAGTTACACGGGAACAAAGAAGCAATGCTAAAACTGTAAACTTCGGAATCATTTATGGTGTTTCTGCATTTGGATTGAGCAACCAAACAGATTTAACCAGGAAAGAAGCCAAAGAATTAATCGACGCTTATTATTTGAACTTCCCAACCTTAAAGGCATACATTTCGAACCAAATCGATTTTGCCCGTGAACATGGCTATGTAGAAACTTTATTGGGTAGAAGGCGTTATTTAAAAAATATCAATTCTCAAAATTCAATTGTACGTTCTGCTGACGAACGAAATGCTGTAAATGCTCCCATTCAAGGAAGTGCCGCAGACATTATTAAAATCGCTATGATTAATATTCAGAAGATTTTAAAAGTAGAGAACTACAAATCTAAAATGCTATTGCAAGTGCATGATGAATTGGTTTTTGATATTCACAAAGAAGAACTAGAAGCCCTAAAGCCTATCATTAAACATGAAATGGAAAACGCCTACAAACTATCTATTCCATTAGATGTAGATATGGATATAGGCGACAATTGGTTGGATGCGCATTGATTTAGTTATTAGTTGTTCGTTGAAACAATGTCATTCTGCATGGAGTGAAGAATTTCTTCGGAAAATTTGAATGTGTTTCTTACAACTCCTAAATATATAATAATTCGCTATCTTTGAGAGAACAACTCCAAATTAATAGTTTAACGTACTAAATTCAATAATTATGAGATGATTTAATTCAATTGTTATCAATGTACCAGCAACCGATATCTGTGATAGTATCAAAAATTTTTATAATCTTTCGTGGCGTAAAAATGTAGTCAACAAAGTAGCCATTATAGGTAATAAAAAAGGGGGCGAACTTGGCGATAAACGTATTTTAAATGACGCTTTTCATGAAACACTCTTCTCTATAAATGATACTGCCATGACTTTCACTTACAATATCGACGATGGTCCGGGACCTACTTCTAAAGAAAATATAGAAGGATATATTGGTGAAGTTACTGTGTTTTAAGTTTCAGCAGATAACTCCAGTTTTGTATTGTGGACGTCAAAATAGGCATCGGCTAAAAGTGATAATATTGCAGATTTTTGCAATCCAATTTATTATGCGCTATTACAAGATTTAAAGATACATTTCTCCTAAAAAATAGCTTTCCACATTTCTTGTCAAAATATACTGAAACTCTGTTTGTTATCTAAATTTTAGTTTGTAGATTTGCACTCCCTTTTTAGAGGGATTAAATTATTTATTAACATACAAAAACTAATAGTGTAATGAACACATTAAGTTACAAAACAGTATCGGCAAACAAAGCAACTGTAAACAAAGAGTGGTTGGTTGTTGATGCGGACGGACAAACATTGGGTCGTTTTGCTTCTAAAGTAGCAATGCTAATTAGAGGTAAGTACAAACCTAACTACACTCCCCACGTGGATTGTGGTGACAACGTTGTAGTAATTAACGCTGACAAAATTCAATTATCTGGTAAAAAGTGGACGGAAAAATCGTACATCCGTCACACAGGTTACCCAGGTGGTCAAAGATCATTGACTGCTACTGAAATGTTTCAAAAAGACCCAACACGTCTCGTTGAAAAAGCAGTAAAAGGAATGTTACCTAAAAACAAATTAGGAAGTGCATTGTATAGAAACTTATATGTATACGCAGGAGCTGAGCACGAACAAGCGGCTCAAAAACCTAAAACATTTAACCTTAACGACCTAAGATAATTATGGAAATAGTACACAAAATAGGTAGAAGAAAAACGGCAGTAGCTCGTATTTATCTTTCTGAAGGAAAAGGAAATATTACAGTTAACGATAGAGAGTTAGCAAACTATTTCACAACTTCAACACTTCAATATAAAGTGAACCAACCACTAATGTTAACTGACCACTTAACATCTTACGATATTAAAGTTAGTGTATTTGGAGGTGGTATTACCGGACAAGCAGAAGCAATTCGTTTGGCAATTTCAAGAGCACTTTGTGAAATCGACCCTGAATATCGTTTGATATTAAAACCAGAAGGATTACTTACTAGAGACCCGAGAATGGTTGAACGTAAGAAATTTGGTCAGAAGAAAGCACGTAAAAAATTCCAATTTTCGAAACGTTAATAGAATTGCTGAACAAGTTTCAGCAACTCTTAAAATTAAATTCGAATTATTTAAATTAAAATTAAAACCGTTAGAGATTCTGAATAAATTTTAGAATGTCAGTTTAGCATCTAAATAGTTGAGACCGAAAGAATCGCTACTCAATTATTGCTATCACAACGAAAGTAAACTAAAAATAAAAATGGCAAATATCGATATTAAAGAATTATTAGACGCAGGTGTACACTTTGGTCACTTGACAAGAAAATGGAATCCAAACATGGCTCCGTATATTTATACAGAGCGTAATGGAGTTCATATTATTGACCTTTATAAATCAGCTGCAAAAATCGAAGAAGCTGGAAAAGCATTAGGAAAAATTGCTGCTTCTGGTAGGAAAATCCTTTTTGTTGCAACTAAAAAGCAAGCAAAAGATATCGTTGCTGAGCACGCAACAAATGTAAATATGCCTTTCATCACAGAGAGATGGCCTGGAGGAATGTTAACAAACTTTGTTACTATTAGAAAAGCTGTTAAGAAAATGGCTCAAATTGATAGAATGAAAATTGATGGATCATTTGCTGCACTTTCTAAAAGAGAGCAATTACAAATTGATCGCCAACGTGCAAAATTAGAAAAGAATCTTGGTTCTATTTCTGAAATGACTCGTTTACCGGGTGCGTTGTTTATTGTTGACGTAAAGAAAGAGCACATTGCTGTTGCTGAAGCTCAAAAATTGAATATTCCAATTTTTGCGATGGTTGATACAAATTCTGATCCAAGACCAATTGATTTTGTGATTCCTGCAAATGATGACGCTGGAAAATCTATTAGTAAAGTTTTAGAAGTTGTTTCTGGAGCGATCACTGAAGGATTAACTAGTAGAAAAACTAAAAAAGAGGAAGAAGAAGTTGCTGCAAAGCCTGCTGCTGAATCAAAAGAAGTTAAAGCATAATTAACAAGAATTGAGTTTAACTCGTAACATTTTTTTGTTACGAGTTAAATCCTAATACTAATAAAGAATATCAAATATGGCAAAAATTACTGCTGCAGATGTAAAAAAATTACGTTCTACCACAGGTGCTGGTATGATGGATTGTAAAAATGCCCTAGTAGAAGCTGAAGGTGATTTTGACAAAGCGATTGAAGTTCTTCGTAAAAAAGGACAAAAAGTTGCTGCTAAAAGAGCTGACAGAGAATCAACGGAAGGTGTTGCTATTGCTAAATTAAATGATGATAATACTTCTGGTGTTGCTATCGTTTTAGCATGTGAAACTGATTTTGTTGGTAAAAATGAGAACTTTGTTTCATTGGCAAATCAATTTGCAGACATCGCAATGAATTTTGACTCTAAAGAAGCATTTTTAAGTGCTGACTTTGGAGGAATGACAGTTGCTGAAAAATTAGTTGAACAAACTGGTGTTATTGGTGAAAAATTAGAAATTACTGCTTTTGAAAAAGTCCAAGCTCCTTTTGTAGGTTCTTACGTTCACGGTAATAAAATTGCTGCGATTGTAGGTTTATCTGCTGCTATTGATAAAGCTGATGTATTGACTAAAGATTTAGCAATGCAAGCCGCTTCAATGGGTGCAACTACTTTATCTTACAAAGATTTTGACCCAGCATTTGTTACTTCTGAAACTGAAGCAAGAATCGCTGTTATCAAAAAAGATAATATTGAGTTAGGCAGATTAGGTAAAACACTTAAAAATGTACCACAATACATTTCTATGTCTCAATTAACTCCAGAAGTTTTAGCGCAGGTTGAAGAGGATGCGAAAGCAGAACTAAAAGCTGAAGGTAAACCAGAGAAAATTTGGGATAGGATTTTACCAGGAAAAATCGAAAGATTTATTTCTGACAATACTACTTTAGATCAAGAAGAATGTTTATTAGATCAAAACTTTATTAAAGACGAAAAGAAAAGTGTTGCTGATTATATTACTTCGTATGGTGATGTAAGTGTTGCTGCTTTTTCTAGAGTTGCTTTAGGATAGTTCTTACATGAATATATTAAAAAAGTCCTGATAAAAATCAGGACTTTTTTTGTGCTATAAAATTACCGTGTATACGATATCATACTTATCAACAATACATCTTGCAATTAATTAGGCATCCCTATTTCAAGGCTACATAGCCGTTACTTCCTAAATTTTAATAAATACTTTACTCTTAAATAGAATATAGGCGATCATCCAGAAAAATACTACATGTGAAACTGCATACGCCAGAGATCCGTTTAAATGTCCGAATAATGGAGTTAAAATATCTGTATAATAAAAATTCAATATAGTCGTTTTTTCATCCAACCCATTTGTTACTTTAATATATCGTAATACTCTTCCGAACATTCCAGCGAGTACAAAAATAAAAAGGGGATTCATCCCAAAATGAAGAAATGGTTTAAAGGCCCATTTTAGTTGCTTTATGTCGATTAACCATAAAAACATGGCGAGAAATAACATCCCTAATCCACCTGTAAACAATACGTATGAACTCGACCAGATAGGTTTGTTAATCGGAAATCCATTATGCCATACCAAACCAATCACAACAGCAATCACTCCGTATATCATTAAATTTCGAATACGTAAAAATACTCCACCAGATTTATCAATTATTCTTCCACTAAAATAACCTAAAAGAACGCTTCCTATTGCGGGAATGGAAGATAACAGCCCTTCCGGGTCAAACTTAACCCCATATCCTCCATACAAGTGTTGTTCTCCAAATAACAGCAAATCAATCTTTCTAACAATATTTGTTTCTAAACTATATGGGTTCTCTGTTCCTAAAAAGTGAATAACTATCCAATACCCTAATAAAAGTACTATAAAAGATATAATCAACCCCTTAAAGTCAAATTTCATGCATAATATAGCCGCAATAGCATAAGCAATTGCGATACGCTGTAATACTCCAAAATATCTTAGATTTTCAAATTCAAACTTTGGGAAAGCATTTAAAAAAAGTCCTAATAGGAAAATAACTAAAAACCGTTTCAACACTTTTTGAAGTCCTCTTTTTGTTATTTCATCGCCATACTTTTTAAAAGAGTACCACATAGATACTCCTACAATAAATAAGAAAAAAGGAAACACTAAATCCGTAGGCGTGCAACCATTCCAGGGAGCATGTCTTAATGGCTTGTATACATAAGACCAACTTCCTGGAGTATTTACTAATATCATTAAAGCTATAGTTAAGCCTCTTAAAACATCAAGAGCAACTAACCGCTTGGCAGTTGACACTATTTTATTGATTTTTTTAGCCCAACTTTATGACCTGCAATGGCATAATATAGTATAAAAATATAACAAGGAAACAAAATCCAATAACTACCGGTTGATGCTTGCGCCAATGCAGTGGCCTCATCCATACCTTGAGCCATCAATTCCATTTTATTACTATCAACAAAACTTCCATATAAAGGTGGTATAATGGCACCTCCTGAGATTGCCATAATCAATAATGCAGAAGCCGTTTTTGTAAATTTACCTAAACCTTCCAAAGTTAATGGCCAAATAGCAGGCCAAACTAAAGCGTTTGCTAAACCTAAAGCAGCAACAAATAAAACAGACGTAAATCCTGTTGTAAAAATTATACACACTGTAAATATGATCCCTAGAACAGCACTTATTTTTAAGGCTAAATCTTGCTTCAAATATTTAGGAATAAGTAATGCACCTAACGCATACATTGCTACCATGGCAAACAAGGTATACATCGTAAAATACTTTGCCTCGGCCACTGGAATCCCTAATGATATACCATAAGAGATAATCGTATCTCCAGCAATTACCTCAACACCTACATATAAGAACAAAGCCAGTACACCTAACCATAAATGTGGGAATTGAAAAATACTTGTTTTTGCTGAAGCACCGCCTTGCGTCTCATCTATTGGTTCTGCTTCAACATGAGGAAGCGGCGCTTTTCTAATTAACACCCCTAATATTACTAAAACTACCGCCATTACAATATAAGGAGTAACAACACTATCTGCCATTGTATTCAACAAAGTAGCCTTTTCGTCTGCTGACGCAGTATTTAATTTTTCATTAACACCATCTATTCCGGACAATAAAATAGCTCCGAAAATTAATGATCCCAATGCACCTGCAACTTTATTTGCAATCCCCATTATTGAAATTCGTCTAGCGGCACTTTCAATAGGTCCTAATATAGTGATATATGGATTTGACGCAGTTTGCAATAAAGTCATTCCCAAACCTTGAATAAAAATTGCTGCTAAAAACATCCAATAAGTTCTCGCTTCAGCAGCTGGTATAAATACCAACGCTCCAATTGCCATAACAATTAGTCCCAGCGACATCCCTTTTCTAAACCCAATTTTTTTAATAATATAAGAAGCCGGAAGTGCCATTACCACAAATGAAATATAAGAAGCGGATGCAACCAAATAAGCTTGCGCATCTGTTAATTCGTTTATAGTTTTCATAAATGGAATTAAGGCTCCATTAATCCAAGTTACAAATCCGAAAATAAAAAACAATCCGGCGATAATAGCAATTGGCACGATAGTATTTTTAGGTTGAACTGTTGATGTAGTTGTACTCATTGATTTTAAGTTTAAGTTAGTTTTAGAAATATTTTAATTTCGCTGCCCTAAAGTAATACATTAATTCTTGTTGAAAAAAAAAATCTATTAGTAACTCTATTTAAGGGTCGAAAAGAAATGTTTCTGGCACAAACAAAGAAAATTTAGTTCAAATTTAGGCTGGAAAATCTGTACTATTTAATATCTTCTGTTTTGAGATTTGTAGATAATTCCGTCCAATAGGAATTCTTCTGTTTGCAATTTTAACAGAATTACCTTCTAGAAAAGTAATTTTATTAATGGCAATAGTAAAAGATCTATGAATACGAATAAAGTGATCGCTCGGCAATTCTTCGGAAATACTAGTCATAGATTTATGCACTAAATAATCCCCAACCAACGTTATAACCTTAATATAATCCTTTAAACTTTCTATATAAAGAATATCATTCAATTTAATCTTCATTAATTTTTTATCCACCTTTAAAAAAATAAATGGATCCTCATTAATTGAAAGGTCTTTAAGGTTCTCCTTCTCAAGACTAATTCTATTCGTTAATTTATTAAATGCCTTCAAAAAGCGTCCAAAAGGAATTGGTTTGACCAAATAATCAAGTACATTTAAATCAAAACTTTCAACTGCATATTCTCTATAAGCCGTCGTAATAATAATATGTGGCCTATGCGTTAAAGAACGAATAAATTCTAAGCCATTCATCATCGGCATATTAATATCTAAATAAACGACATCAATCTCTTTATTTTCAATAATACTTAAGGCATTAATAGGTGAGTTAAAAGTCGCGACTAGCTCAAAATTTTTGAATTCATTCAAGTGACTTTCAATCACTTTAATCGCTAAAGCCTCATCGTCTATAATAATTCCTTTAATTTTCATTTATTTGTATTAATTGTATCCCATTACTAACGGAACATCCTAATAGTCTATTACTCTAGGATAAAAAGTGTTGAAATATTATCAAATTGGTATTTTCAATCGTACTTTGTACATATTCTCTTTCAAACTAGTTGAAAGTTCAAATTTAGAATTATATAATAACTCTAACCTCCTTCTCACATTTTTATTTCCAATCCCTTGACGCTCGCCTGCTACTTCCTTTCCGGCAAATGTATTGTCTACTTTGAACTCCAAATATTCATTGTTTATAATCGTAAAATCAATAAGAATTTTAACATTGTTATTTTCATTGACTCCATGTTTAAAACAGTTTTCAATAAAAGGCAAGAACAACAATGGAGGTAGATTGACATCTTCAATTTCTCCCGAAATATCAATCCTGGATTCTATAGCATCCCCAAACCTCAGTCGCTCCAAATCAATATAATTATTAATATAGTTAATTTCATTAAGCAAACGAACTTGTGGCTCTTTAACATCATACAATACATATTGCATAATGTCTGACAATTTTAAAATAACGCTCGGTGCTGCGTCAGATTTCTCCAAAGCCAAAGCATACAAATTATTCAAAGTGTTAAAGAAAAAATGTGGTTGAATTTGAGACTTTAAAAAATTTAATTCCGTTCTCAGTTGAATTTTTTGCAAATCTTTAACTCTTTGAATTTCAAAAGCCCAATCTACTGTCAACTTAATTGCAGTGCCTAAAGAAACTACATAAATTATACCTATAAGAACTTCAAGTATATGATTAAAACTATAAGCCGATTGAGGTGTCTGAGATTCAGGCCATATATTTTCTGACACTAAAAAAAATATGAGTTCAGTCCGAATTACATACGTTACACCAAGTGCAATAAGAAGATAAAAAACATACGTCTTGTAGCGTCGTTCAAGGATAAAATTTGGTAATAAATAATAAATATTTATGTAAACAATTATAATATTTAACGGAAAGACAACCAAGTTTGATTTTAAAGAATACCAATAATCTTCAAAATAACTACCCCACTTAATAACATTAAATAAAAAGTATCCAACCCAAAATAAAATATGATATTTTCTGGGAATGGAACTACTGGTATTTTCTATCCAACTTAATTTCAAAAAAGAATATTTTTAACCATAGAGTTCCCTTAGAGAGATGTAAAGTATGAGTTTTAGTTAACATTTCAAAATTTGAAACTAGGTATTAATTGCTAAAAAGCGACTACACATTAATCTTTAAAACGCTGCTTTCTATTGCTGAACTACTGCTGTTCATAGATTTTAATTTGCCTTCAACAATTATACTTCTATTTTTAAAATATTAAATAATATTAAATAATGAAAGCAGTAAACATCAACTATAAACCAGCTGGACAATTTGAGGATACAAGGTTTGAGAAAATTCACAATGTGATTTTCGAAAATTCAGATGAAGGTTCTATCTGTATTGCAAAAGAAATTGCAGATCTTATTAAAAGGAAACAAAAAAAAAATAAATTGTGTATTCTTGGATTAGCAACGGGATCATCGCCTATAAGAGTATATGAAGAATTAGTACGTATGCACAAAGAAGATGGTTTAAGCTTTTCAAATGTTGTTAGTTTTAACTTAGACGAATATTACACCATGGAAACGGAGAGTATTCACAGCTACCATTATTTTATGTATCAACATTTATTTAATCATATTGATATAAAGCCTGAAAATGTAAACATTCCTGACGGAACTGTTTCATCGGAGGAATTGCATCAATACTGTATCGATTACGATCTAAAAATAAACGAATATGGTGGATTAGACTTTCAACTATTAGGTATTGGAAGAACTGGTCATATTGGTTTTAATGAACCGGGCTCACATTATAATTCAGGTACGAGAAGTATAACTTTAGATCCTGTTACAAGAGCAGATGCTGCTAGTTCTTTTTTAGGAATTGAGAATGTTCCAAAGAAAGCAATTACTATGGGAATTGGAACTGTAAGAAAAGCCAAAAGAATTGTATTGTTAGGTTGGGGAGCAAATAAATCGGCTATCCTAAAAGAAACTATTGAAGGTGAAATTTCTTCAGAAGTTCCTGCAACCTATTTACAAGAACACAAAAACACCACTTTCGTAATAAATGAAGAAGCTTCAGAAGAATTGACGCGATTTAAAACTCCATGGCTAGTTGGTCCATGTCTATGGGATGATGAATTGATTGGGAAAGCTATTGTTTGGTTATGTGAAACTACCCGAAAATCGATACTTAGGCTTACAGAAAAAGATTACAATGATAACGGAATGTCAAATTTATTAGCCGAGAGAGGTTCTGCTTATGATTTAAACATTAAAATGTTCAATCAACTACAGCATACCATTACAGGTTGGCCAGGTGGTAAACCAAATGCAGATGACTCATCTAGACCAGAAAGAGCAAAACCAGACAAAAAGAGAGTTATTATCTTTAGTCCTCATCCAGATGATGATGTGATTTCTATGGGAGGAACTTTTGATAGATTGGTAGAACAAGGTCATGATGTACATGTTGTGTATCAGACTTCAGGAAATATTGCTGTTTCTGATCATGAAGCATTGAAATTTGCTGAAGTATTAAAAGATCTTAATCCAGACGATGCTAACGCAGATGCAATCATTGAAAGTATCAATACTAAAACTACTGCTTACGAAGATGATATTAATGTTCGTAAATTAAAAGGAATTATTAGAAGAAGAGAATCTTTAGCGGCTACTCGTTTCGTTGGATTGCTCGATAAGAATATTCACTTTTTAGAACTTCCTTTCTATGAGACAGGAACGGTAAAAAAGAATCCTATTGGTCAAATCGATATCGATATTGTAGCCAATAAAATTGAAGAAATTAAGCCGCATCAAATTTACGCCGCTGGTGATTTAGCAGATCCACATGGCACACACAAAGTATGTTTGGATGCTATTTTTGCAGCATTAGAAAACTTAAAACACAACGATTATATGGATGATTGTTGGGTATGGCTGTATAGAGGTGCATGGCACGAATGGGATATTCACCAAATTGAAATGGCGGTACCAATGAGTCCAGATCAAGTATTGAAGAAAAGAAAAGCGATTTTCTATCATCAATCGCAAAAAGATGGAGTTATGTTTCAAGGTAACGACACCAGAGAATTTTGGGTAAGAGCAGAAGATCGGAATAATGATACTGCTAGAAAATACCACGCTTTAGGATTGTCTGATTATGCTGCCTTAGAAGCTTTTAAAAGATATTTCTTTTAAAGAATTTTCTATATAAAATGGTAAAGGCCCTAGATTTTAATCTGGGCCTTTACCATTTCAAGAAAACAACCTTACCCGTTCTGATAGATTCATCCGCAGCTAATACTATTTTCATACTTCCAAGAGCATCATTTAGGTGACCGCCTAAATCTAAATCGTTCAGAATAGCCTCCAGAAGATATGCTTGCTCCAAATCACATAGTCCTTGATGATCTGGTTCATCAGCTGTATTCACAAACTCGTCTTTCTTCACAAATTTTCCATCAGCATCTCTTTCTTGGGAATGTACTAACAGTTGATTTGTCTTTGTATGATCGTCAACCGTAGATGATGATTGATCGTCACTTGCCTTTTGTTCTACTATACTTACACAGCCTTTGGGACCAATTACATCCTTTACAAAAAATGCTGTTTCACTCATCATGGGTCCCCATCCTGCTTCATACCAACCCACAGAACCATTTTCAAATGTTACCTGTAATTGACCATAATTATACATGTTGTCATCAATTTCATCTGTAAGTTTTACGCCTATTGCATGAACACTAATAGGCTTACTTTGGGTCATCTGACACATAACATCCACATAGTGGACTCCACAATCTACAATCGGAGACGTGCTTTTCATTAGGTGTTTATGAGTTTCCCATTCGGCTCCACTGCTTTGTTGATTTAAATTCATTCTCATCACCAATGGAGTTCCTAAAGTATGGGATATAGTGATAAATTTTTTCCAAGCAGGATGTTGTCTTAAAATATATCCAACAACCACTTTTTTATTTTTATCCTTGGCTAAATCTATAATTTCTTGAGCTTCCTCTACCGTTTCGGCTAATGGCTTCTCTACAAAAACATGCGCTCCAGCATGTAGACTTTTAATAGCATATTCTTTATGAGTGTCTGTATATGAATTTATACTAACCACATCAGGTATCGTTTTTTGAAGTGCCTCATCAAAACCATTAAATTGACTCACATTCCCAAGTTCCTCTGCTAACTGCTGTCTTTTCTCACTTGAACGTCTAGAAACAATCCCTACTAATTCAAATCCAGAATTTGTATAATAAGCTCTCGCATGAGATGCCCCCATGTTACCATAACCAACTACTAAAACTTTTAACTTTCCCATTTTTAATATTTTTCTATTTCCAAGTTCTTCTTATAAAATCAATAAAGTTTTTCGACATAATATTTTCAATATCCGCATCTAAATACCCTTTTTCTTTTAGCATGTGTGGCACCTTTTGCAAATCTGCAATGGTATCCAAATCATAGGGTGTTTGTTCCTTACCAAAGGCCCCATCTAAATCTGTACCGATTCCAACGTGTAAAGAATCTCCTGCCAATTGACAAACATGCTCAATATTATCAATCATTTGTTTTAGGCTTACATCCATACTCTGAGGAGTAGATTCACCGCGAACCCAATTCGGCACCATCATCCAAGCATCTAAGGCAATACCGATAACAGCATCTCTACTTACCAACTCTTGAATTTGTTCGTCTGCATATTGCCTATTATGATTTACAAATTTTCTGCAATTATTATGACTTGCCCAAACGGGACCCTCATAAATTTTCATAGTTTCCCAAAAACTAACATCGCATAAATGAGTGGCATCAAGAATTAATCCCAACTCCATTATTTTTTTCAATAAAGCCTTTCCCTTCTCTCCAATTCCACCTACTGAATCTGTACCATGCGCATAGGTTCCTGGCCCATAATGTGCAGGTCCGACAGCACGTAATCCACTTTCGTACGCACGCTCTAAATGATCTATAGTGACCATTGAATCGGCACCTTCTAAACTTAATATATAACCAATTGGTACTTTTTCTGAGGGATTTTTCCATTGCTCTAAATGAGTTTCAAACTCTTGTAAATTGGTAATCCCTTTCATTTCGCCAATAGCTTCCATTTCCTTATACCATTCTAATTGTCCTTGCGTTTGTGCCCAAGCTTGTTGTGGAGAGTTCCAACCGGGTAAAGAACTTCCCTTCTTCACATATCTTGCAATCTGCGTTGCAACACAAATCCCTATATTACCTTTTCGCATAGCATCTAACGACACGGTGTTTAAACCCCTATCGGGTTTATCTGTCATTCCAATTTCGCTTTTTCGGATATCTTCAACAGTCCATGTTAAATCTCGATTCCATTCCAAGGCATTCATAGACAAATCGAGGTGTGCATCAAATATAAACATCTTCTATTCTTAAATTTTTAATTGGTGATCTCTCGCCAGAACTTCCCACGTTGTCTTTAATTCATTGTTCTCAATCACATATACTTTGGCGTATTTTGAAACCGTTGGACAGATATGTATTGGAATTGTATAAAAATCTTTTCCTATCTCATACTCACCTTTACTTTGAATGACCAAATGCTCCTCATGCTGACTCAATTGAGCGATCGATTTATCTCCTAAAAATTGAACTCTAGGAAAAGGCATTTCTGAAGCTACAGATTTATGCCCTAAATCTAAACAAGTACTTTTTGAAGTAGGATTACTCACAACACGGGTTAGCAAAACAGCAGCCGGAACAAAACCCAAATCTTTATAATGATTCGTGTAGCCAGCATCCCATAACAAGGTTGTTCCAGGACTAAGGTCTACTCCATCTCTTTTTGCATGAATCGGAAAAGTAATTGAACCTCCAACAACTATGTTTAAAACTGGTACGCCTACATGCTGTAATTTTTCCTTTAATTGAATGACCGCTTCAAAATCATTATTACAAACATCGGTTCGTTCCAATAAATCTTCATTATGAATATGTCCATCATAGACATGCAGTCCTTCGGCGAAAACATTGGATGTTTCTGTCATTTTTAGAAACAAATCAAAAGCACCCTGATTGGAAATAATCCCAGTTCTGTTCATCCCATTATTAATATCTAACCATAGCGAAATAGTAATATCTGCATCCCTTGCTTTTGAATTGATACTAGAAAGTGTATCAGGATTATCAATTATTGTTGAAAATTTTGACTTCGGGTATTTCTTAATCAATTTAAAAAAACGCTCCAATTGCGACTTTACTGGCTGCATCGCAAGTAAAATATCTTTTGCTTCACAAAGACCTAGTAATTCTGCTTCAGCTATAGTTGCACACTTAAATTTTTCAATTCCATAGGCCTGCTGTAAGCTAACAATCTCAACCATTTTATGTGTTTTGATATGCGGACGTAATTTTTTAACATCACCTGCAATGGTAATCATCAATTCAAGATTCTTCCTAATTCTATCTGGATAAACCAATAAAGAAGGTGAAATAATAGAATCTGTATTTTTAAGTTGGTACCAATTCAATGTATTGTCTATTTATGTAATTCAAACATGGCCTCTACTTCCACAGGAATTCCATCTGGCAACATCATCCCAACAGCACTTCGCACACCAACACCATTATCGTGTCCAAATATATCTAAAAACAAATCGCTAAATCCATTCATAACAGCTGGCTGATTGGAAAATTCCTTATCACAGTTAACCATCCCTAAAATTTTTACAACGCGTTTTACTTTATCTATGTCCCCAAAATGTGTGAGAATAGAAGAAAGTACTGTAAGTCCCACTTGACGAGCCGCTTGATAACCTTCTTCTATACTTACATTATAGCCCAATCTTCCTTGCATTAAGGATCCATCATTGTTCACCGGTCCGTGACCCGATACATATAGAAAATTATCAACCACTAAAATAGGTTTATAGACCCCTTTTGGTTTTGGCGCTGGGGGAAATATCAATCCTAATTCTTTTATTCTTTCTGAAGGTTTAAGTCTCATTTTATGCCTTTTTAATTGTTATACAAAATTGTTTAGAATTAATACTCCTACCAGTCCCATGATTCCAACAGTTGTTTCCATCACAGTCCAAGTTGATAACGTTTCTTTTACTGTCAAATTGAAGTATTCTTTGAACATCCAAAAACCGCCATCATTTACATGAGAACACATTAAGCTCCCAGCGCCAATGGCAATTACCATTAACTCCGGGCTCACTCCTGTAGTAGATACCAAAGGTAAAATAATCCCAGCTGCAGTCAAACCAGCAACCGTTGCTGATCCAACACAAATTCGGATAATTGTTGCAATTAACCAAGCCAAAATTAATGGTGAAATTGAAGATCCTGAAAGTAGTGTTCCTATATATTCGCTTACTCCACTATCGGTTAAAATCTGTTTTAATGCACCTGCTCCTGCAATAATTAACAACACCATTGTTATACTCGAAATTGCTGAAGCTACAGAGTTCATTACTTCTGTCATTTTCCTCCCTCGATTTATTCCTAAGGTATAAATTGCTACCAAAACAGAAATTAACATGGCCATTATAGGGTCTCCTATAAAAGCAATGATATTATTCAACATAAAGTCTTCGGGTAATACATTCAATAGAATGGTTGAAAATGCAATTAATAGTACTGGCAACAACGCACTAAGTGCACTTATTACCATACTAGGCATTTCTTCGTCTTTTAAAATAATGGGATTATAAAATTCTTTTAACGGAGTCGCGTTCACATTTTTCAATTTTCGCGTCAATAACGGACCTGCTAATATAATTGTTGGAATAGCAATAATAATTCCATAAATCAAAGTTTTTCCAATATCCGCTTTAAACATGAGTGCGATTGCCGTTGGTGCAGGATGTGGCGGTAAAAAACCATGCGTAACTGAAAGTGAGGCAAGCATTGGTAGTCCAACATAGACTAAAGGCAAACCTGTAGAAGCTGCCACTGTAAATACTAACGGTACTAAAATTACAAATCCAACCGTATAAAACATTGGAATTCCTACAATGAAGCCAGTAAGTACTAGTGCCCATTGAATATTTTTCTTCCCAAATTTATCAATCAGTTTCGATGTTATTCTCTGCGCTGCCCCGCTATCTGCAACTAACTTTCCAAGCATTGCTCCAAGCCCTAATATCATTACCAAATATCCTAAGGTTTTTCCTATACCAGTCTGAATAGAATCAATGATACTTTGTAATTCCATTCCTCCTAAAACCCCCACAAATAGACAAACGATTATAAAAGAGATAAATGAATTAAGCTTAACAACTGCAATTAGAATTAATAATAATACTATTCCAGACAATACAATGAATAATGGCATTTGACAATGTTTTCGTTGATTCTATTTTTCGAAGATAAGCATTCGCCTTTATTTTCTTAAAATCTTTTCAAACTATTATTATTTTTACGAATCCCTCCAAAATGAACCCCTAAATTCTTACACATTTTCAACCATAATTCTCCCATCTGCTTTTAAAGTATTTCATATATTTGCATAACTTTCAATTAAATTATGGCTTACAAAAGAATTTTACTAAAACTAAGTGGAGAAGCGTTAATGGGTGAGCGCAGTTACGGGATTGACCCAAAGCGTTTGGCTGAATATGCTGAAGATATCAAAAAAATCACTAAAAAAGGTGTTGAAGTAGCCATAGTTATAGGTGGAGGTAATATTTTTAGAGGGGTTGCTGGGGCGAGTAATGGAATGGATAGAGTTCAAGCCGACTATATGGGGATGCTTGCTACCGTTATTAACGGATTGGCACTACAGAGTGCTTTGGAAGAAGCTGATGTAGCTACCCGCCTTCAAACTGCTATAAAAATTGAAGCAATCGCAGAGCCTTTTATTAAAAGAAAAGCAGTGCGTCATTTGGAAAAAGGGCGTGTTGTAATTTTTGGGTCGGGAACAGGAAATCCATTCTTCACTACAGATTCCGCTGCAGTATTAAGAGCTATTGAAGTTAACGCTGAAGTTATTTTAAAGGGTACTCGTGTTGATGGAATTTATGACTCTGATCCTGAAAAAAATAAGGAAGCTATAAAATTTGATAAATTATCTTTTGATGATGTTCTCAAAAAAGGATTGAAAATTATGGATACCACGGCTTTTACGTTAAGCCAAGAAAACGAATTGCCTATTATTGTTTTTGATATGAACACACCCGGTAATTTATTAAAAGTTGTTTTGGGTGAAAATATTGGAACGATTGTTGAAAATTAATAGGTACATTTAAATTGAGATACAATGAACGAAGAAATTGAATTTATAATTGATAGTGCAAAAGAACAAATGGAAAGCGCTATTTTACATTTGGAAAAATCATTGAGAAACATTAGAGCCGGAAAGGCAACTCCCTCTATGTTGGCTGGAGTTTCTGTTGATTATTACGGGGCCAAAACACCACTATCTCAAGTTGCAAATGTAAATACACCAGATGGTAGAACTATATCTGTTCAACCTTGGGAAAAATCTTTATTGCAAGAGATTGAACGAGGAATTATGTTCGCAAATCTTGGTTTCAACCCAATGAACAATGGAGAAATGATTATCATAAATGTCCCTCCATTGACAGAAGAAAGAAGAAAACAATTGGCCAAACAGGCAAAGTCTGAAACAGAGCACGATAAAGTAAGTGTTAGGAATGCGCGTAAAGACGCCAATAATGAAATTAAAAAAGCAGACATTTCTGACGATTTGAAAAAAAATGTTGAAGCCACTATCCAAGAGCTTACAAATAAATATATAAAGATTATTGATGATATGTTTGCTAAGAAAGAGGTGGACATTATGACTGTTTAAATTCTTTCTAAAAGTTTATAAAAATCTGCCATTGGCGGATTTTTTATTTGAGCACAATCCTCATTTTCTAAAGAGCAAAAATCTCCATCTTAACTCAATATTTTGAACAGTTTAACAAAATACTTTTATTATCTTTGACAAAATTTTTTTAATGAATTTTTGGACAAGACTTTCTCGACTTATTATTAAAGGTCGAATCATAATTTTACTATTAATTGCTTTAGCAACGTATTTTTTAGCACAACAAACTAAGCACCTGCGCTTTTCATATACGGAGGCAAATTTACTTCCAAACGATCATGAGGTAAATGTTGAATATGATCAATTTCTTGAACACTTTGGCGAAGAAGGTAACGTAATGATTCTTGGAGTTAAGGATTCCACCATATTCACTCCAGAAAAATTTAACAATTGGAACCAACTTGCTAAAGACATTGATAGTTTAGATGATATTGATTATTCTATTGCAATTGGAAACATAAAGAAATTAATTCGAGATGATAAGAATCAAAAGTTTTCAATTAAACCTCTTTACGATTCAATACCTACTTCAGTAGAAGACATTAACAAAATTAAAAAAGAGCTATTTGTTAATCTCCCATTTTATGACAACATTCTTTATAATAAGGATTCTGAGTCTGTCCAAACCATAGTTTACATTCGAAAAGATATTGTACATACCTCAAAGAGAAAAGATCTTATATTGGGAGAGTTTAATACTCTTATTCGTCGATTTGAGGTTGACAATAATATTAAAATACACGTATCTGGCTTGCCTTATATACGTACGATGAACGCCAAGAATATTGAGGACGAAATGAAAATGTTTGTAGGCCTTGCCTTATTGGTAACTGCTGTCATTTTCTTCTTCTTTTTCAAATCTTTTAGAGCAACATTCATTACGCTGTTAATCGTAAGTATTGGGGTTGTTTGGGCTTTCGGATTTATTGCATTATTCGGCTACGAAATATCCGTTTTAATGGCACTTATTCCTCCTTTAATAATCGTAATTAGCGTACCAAATGCAATTTTCTTAATTAATAAATATCAACAAGAAATTAAGATTCACGGCAATCAAGCAAAAAGTTTACAACGTGTTATTTCAAAAGTAGGAAATGCCACCTTAATGACAAATATAACGACGGCTTCAGGGTTTGCAACGTTTATATTTACCAAAAGTGTCATTCTTGTTGAATTTGGAGTTATGGCATCTTTGAATATTATTGCCGTATTTCTCTTAGCACTTTTTATCATCCCGATAATTTATAGTTTTTTACCACCCCCAAAAGAAAAACACTTAAAACATTTAGACAGAAAATGGATGGGAGTAATTGTTAATTGGATGGAAAATATGGTTCGCAATAATCGGTTTTCAATATATGTTGTATCTGTGATTTTAATCATAGCGAGTATCATTGGTATCTATCAAATAAAGATTTCAGGGAGTCTTATTGATGACATGCCGAAAGACAAAGAGTTCTATAGTGATATTTTATTTTTTGAAGAAGAATTTGGTGGCATTATGCCTTTAGAAGTGTTGATAGACACAAAAGAAGCCAAAGGAGTCATGCAATTGAACACCTTAAAAAAAATTGAAAAGTTAAACGAAACTATTGATGAGATCCCTGAATTATCGAAATCTATTTCTATTAACAATTTAGTTAAATATTCTAAACAAGCCTATTATAGCGGCTTGCCTAAATACTATCAATTACCGACTAATCAAGACAAAAACTTTATATTATCATATTCTAAAAATGCCGGATCCGACTCTAATTTGCTTCAAAATTTTGTTGATTCAACAGGTCGATATGCTCGATTGACGACCTATATGAAAGATATTAGCACCACAAAAATGGAGGCCATTGAGCAAAGACTTCGCTCTAAAATCAATAAAGAATTTGACAAAGAAAGATATGACGTTACATTAACAGGAAAGGCACTTGTATTCTTAAAAGGAACCAAATATTTAATCAACAATTTGGTGTTATCGCTATCGCTTGCCATCGTGCTTATCGCTTTATTTATGGCATTCATGTTCCGTTCTGGTAAAATGATTATTATATCCATTATACCAAACATTTTGCCTTTGGTTATTACTGCTGGTTTAATGGGTTACTTTTCCATTCCACTTAAACCTTCTACTATTTTAGTGTTTAGTATTGCTTTTGGAATTTCTGTAGATGATACCATTCACTTCTTAGCTAAATACAGACAAGAACTTCAAGTGAATAAATGGAAAGTAAAAAAATCTGTTTATGCTGCTTTAAGAGAAACAGGCGTGAGTATGTTTTATACTTCTATTGTGTTATTTTTTGGCTTTTTAGTTTTTACCATATCTAGTTTTGGCGGCACAAAAGCATTAGGTGGTTTAGTTTCTATCACTTTACTGTTTGCAATGCTTTCTAATTTATTGTTATTACCATCCTTACTATTATCTTTAGAAGATAAAATTGCAAACAAGAAAACGCTAAAAAAACCAACAGTCCCTCTTTTACCATTAGAAGATGTAGACAAATAAGGTAACACACCATTAGGCACAGAAAAACTCTACTTTTCAGGTGCTTGTATTAAAATTTAAATGTTCAATAAAATTAATATTTATTCAAATTGGAAAGTTGGAGTTTTGGGTAAATTTATTTTCACAAAACATATCGAGATAAAATTGAGAATTATAATAAAATTAAAAACCAACTTCTAATTCAAGGTTGTCAAATATCTGAATTACATCAAGTTGCAAACCTTTAAGAAATAGTGATTATATATTTAAAATATATAATCACAACTTTCAGATAGTTGTGAGATGATAGATATAAAAAAGACGTTTGTTTTTATTTATGACAAACATTTCTATGTATTGGACGAAAAAATTAAACGCACTTGTGATTAATTAATCTGCAGATTGAAATTTAGGCGGAGGCACTATACTATCTATGTCCATGTTGCTCGGGTCTCAGTGTTTTTTTTGGATCCATGTTTAGTCCTATGGTTGGATTTTTCAGTATCCTTCTTTCTATAAAAGAAGATGACACGATTCTCATGTATTTCAGTTGGAAATTAGGCATATTTGGAAAACTCATTACGAAAGCAAAATATAAAGAAATGAACACTTTATACGCTTCTATAAAAAAAGAGTTCACCGAAAATAGTTTTCCATTAAGTCAACTGCATTTTATCAGCTTAGCATAAAATACCATTTATTTTAATGATTGTTAAGATTCTATTCCAAGAGGTATAACTTTAAAACTGAATACTTTTAATCATACATTACATTCTGTATTTTTACCTATTCAATTTATATAAATGAAACGAGCATTTTTAAAATTTTATCTTGCAAGAGAATGATTAATAGCGAACTGTATGCCTGTGCTGAGTGCAGTCGAAGCATGACCATTAAATAATATATATAAACACATGAAACATCCATATATAAAGATTTATATACCCAAGGAAATGAGGATTATGGATGAACCATGTGACAAATGAAAAAAAATACATATAAACACATGAAAATGAATTCCATTTCTAAATTATTATCTTCGGATAAAACATCACATGAAGTAACTATAAAAGGTTGGGTAAGAAGTTTTAGAAGTAATCGGTTTATTGCGTTAAACGATGGCTCTATTATTCACAACATCCAATGCGTTTTAGATTTTGAAAATACAGATGAGTCCGTTTTAAAACGAATTACAACAGGGGCAGCAATTTCAATAGTTGGTGTGCTAGTTGAAAGTAAGGGAAAAGGACAAAAAGTTGAGATTCAAATTTCTAAAATCGAAGTTTTGGGAGATTCTCATCCGGATGAATACCCAATTCAGCCCAAACGACATTCACTTGAATTCCTTCGTGAAAATGCGCATTTAAGGATTCGTACTAATACTTTTGGAGCCGTAATGCGACTCAGGTCAGCGCTATCTTTTGCCGTTCATAAATATTTTACCGAGCATGGATTTTACAACTTTCATGCGCCTATTATTACAGGGTCAGATGCTGAAGGTGCTGGAGAAATGTTCAAAGTCACTTCTTTAAATATCGAAAGCCCTCCTTTAAATGAAGATACTAAAGTTGACTATACACAAGATTTTTTCGGAAAAGAAACCAACCTCACCGTTTCTGGTCAACTAGAAGCAGAGACGTATGCCATGGCCTTGGGGAAGGTATATACTTTTGGCCCCACTTTTAGAGCTGAGAATTCGAATACAACGCGACATTTAGCCGAGTTTTGGATGATAGAACCCGAAATGGCTTTTCATGATCTCGATATGAATATGGATTTAGCTGAAGACTTTATAAAATCCGTTATAAAAGAAATTCTTGATACTTGTAAAGACGATCTCGAATTTTTAGAAAACCGATTGCTTCAAGAAGAAAAATCTAAGCCAGCCAATCAGCGCAGTGAAATGATGCTGATTGAAAAATTAAAATTTGTTGTTGAAAATAATTTTAAACGAATAAGTTACACAGAGGCAATTGAAATTTTGAGAAATTCGAAACCGAATAAAAAGAAAAGATTTCAATTTCCTATTACTGAATGGGGTGTCGATTTACATAGTGAACACGAGCGATTCTTAGTTGAAAAACACTTTAAATGTCCGGTAATATTATTTGACTATCCAGTAGGTATTAAAGCGTTTTACATGAGATTGAATGACGACGGCAAAACAGTTAGAGCAATGGATGTTCTCTTTCCAGATATTGGAGAAATTGTTGGCGGTGCGCAACGAGAGGAGCGACTAGATGTCTTAAAAAACAAAATGGATCTGTTGGGAATTTCCGAAAAAGAACTTTGGTGGTATTTAGATACTAGAAAATTTGGAACTGCTGTTCACAGCGGATTTGGACTTGGTTTTGAACGACTCGTTCAATTTGTAACCGGAATGAGTAACATTAGAGATGTTATTCCTTTTCCAAGAACTCCAAATAACGCAGATTTTTAATATATATTTAATTTATTTGCTATTTCTTTTTTGTAAATTTACTTGATGCTAAAACAATTTTTACAATACAAACTTTCTCAAAAACTGTCTCCTCAACAAATTCAGTTAATGAAACTTATTCAATTGCCTACGCAGGCTTTTGAACAACGATTGAAGCAAGAAATTGAGGAAAACCCAGCTTTAGAAAAAGGAAAAGAAGAAAGTAACGAATTTGAAGACTCAAATCAAGAACGTGATGAAAATTCAGATTCTGAAGTCATTGATACTCAAGACATAAATATTGATGAATATTTAAGTGATGACGAAATTCCTTCATACAAGACTCAAGCAAATAATTATTCACCAGATGATGAAGAAAAAAACATCCCTTATGCGGGTGGAATATCCTTTAATCAAATGCTATTAAATCAATTACATACGTATAGTTTTACAGAGCACGAAGAAGGAATTGCTGAATTTTTAATTGGAAGCATTGATGATAGTGGCTATATAAGACGAGATATAGACGATTTAATAGATGACCTTGCCTTCACTCAAAACACGTATACAAATAGAGAGGAGGTCTTAAAACTACTCGACATCGTGCAGGAATTAGATCCTCCTGGCGTTGGAGCGTTAAATTTACAAGATTGCCTTCTTATTCAGTTAAAAAGAAAACAAAAAAGTAGTAGCAGAATATTGGCCATCGAAATTCTAGAAAAATCATTTGAATCATTTGCTAAAAAACATTACAAGAAAATTTTTCAAAAATTTAATTGTAACGAAGAACAACTCAAAGAAGTTATTCTTGAAATAGAGAAATTAAATCCAAAACCAGGAGGTTCCGTTGCAGGAAACAATAAAATATCAGAACAAATCGTTCCAGATTTTACTATAACTATTTCTGACGGAGAATTAGCACTAAACCTAAACGGCAGAAATGCTCCAGAATTACATGTTTCTAGAGAATACAATAATATGTTAAAAGGGTATAAGGACTCTAAGACCAAAACTAAATCTCAAAAAGATGCAGTCCTCTTTATAAAACAAAAATTAGACTCTGCGAAATGGTTTATAGATGCTATAAAACAACGGCAACAAACTCTTCTATTGACCATGAATTCCATTATGGACCATCAGTCTGAATACTTTATGACTGGAGATGAGCGAAAACTAAAACCAATGATTCTTCGAGACATTGCAGAAAAAATAAATATGGATGTTTCTACCGTTTCGAGAGTCGCGAATAGCAAATATGCCTCAACACCCTACGGAACAAAATTAGTCAAAGAATTCTTCTCAGAGTCCATGAAGAATGATCAAGGTGAAGATGTCTCTACACGTGAAATAAAAAAAATATTGGAAACGGTTATTTTAGAAGAGAATAAGAAAAAGCCATTGACAGATGATAGATTATCCGTTATTTTAAAAGATAAAGGTTATCCAATTGCCCGAAGAACAATTGCTAAGTACAGGGAGCAACTTGATATTCCTGTTGCGCGACTTCGGAAAAAATTGTAATTAATCTACCTGCTCAATTTATGAAAATAGCAAAACTTATTTCTTATATTCTACACCCCATCATTGTTCCAATCATTGGCACTTTGCTCTATTTTATTATACTGCCGAGACATACGAGGAGGACCCTAGAAATTACTATAATTTTATATGTATTCTTTGGCACATATCTCTTACCTCTAATATTTCTTGCAGTACTTAAAAAATCTAAGGCTATTAAGAGTTTTAAATTAATGCAAATTGAAGAACGTAAAAGCCCTATTTTATTCCTTGTTTTCGTTACTTCATTGTTGGGAACAATATTCTATCGTAGTAGAATTTCGGCAGACCTTAGCCTCTTCTTATTCGGTTCTTCACTTGCTCTTATGGCGGCATACCTTCTTATATTTAAAAAATTTAAGGTTAGTTTACACATGATAGGTATTGGAGGTCTTATAGGTTTTATTCTATTTTTTAGTTATAAATACACAATTAACAACCTACTAACTCTTTCTTTTTTATTCATAATTACCGGTTTAATTGGACATTCTAGATTATCCTTAAAAGTACATAATCAAAAGGAAATTTATTGGGGCTTTATAATAGGCTTATCGTCACAACTCATTGTATATTTTTACAATATATAAAAAATCAAACCTATACTTAATCTTGTAAAATCAATTGAAACATCGTCAACAGTTTTTGAACCTTCAAACAAAGGATTTAAACCGTAATAAAAATTCAAATTTATACTGCTATAACCTACAGAAAAGGTTAAGCCATATTGCAGTTTTTCTAATTCTTGGATGTCCTTAACCTCAATCCTACCCCTTGAATCTTCATATATTGATTTACTCGAAAAAACATAACCCAATTTAAACCCACCATAAATTCTCAAAAAACTATATTTCGTGACTGTTGAGTTTCGCCATCTTAACTCAATTGGGAGTTCTATAGCTTTAGTAGAAAATCTGTTTTTATCAAATTTATCTGTTGGTACAATCTCATATGTGGTTCTATTAGAAGTTTGAAATATTTTAATATTTTGCAAATAAACGTTATAACTATACCCTAACCCTATTCCTATACCAATATTCCTATTCTTATTGAACGGAATATCTCTTATATAACCCATATAAAGTCCACTGGATACGCCATTTTGAATAAAATCATCCGTTGGTACATTTATCAATCTATTGTAATTTAAACCAAGGTAAAATTGATCTTCCAAATATTTTGAACCTATAGCTATATTAGCTACTTGTGAATATCCATAGCACCAGGTAATACCGCACATTAAAATTAATAAAAACTTTTTTAACATAATACAAATATAACGAAAAACGGCAACCGAATATTTGGTTGCCGTTTCATTATATTATATAAATTAAAATTTATTCTATTTCTCCTTTACGGGCAGAATAAGTAACTTTTAAAGCATCAATATCTCTCAACTCTTTTTTGATATCATTTATAGTACCAACAGTACAATTAATATCGGCTTTTATCATTGTTGTCATATAATCGCGCTCATCTTCATTTACTCCTTCACGAGCGGCAAATATAAAACTCTTCACTTCTTTTACAGCTGAAATTTTATCATTCAATTGAATTTTGTCACCTTCCCCGTAAGTCTCCACGTCTTGTGCTTCTCCAACATATATATAAGCAATCAATCTCTTGTCTTGCAACTTCTTAATCTCGGTTGCATTCGGGAGTGTTTGAGCTACCATAACAGTGGTTTCACGCATCGTTGTTGCAACCATAAAAAAGAACAATAACATAAATACAATATCTGGTAAAGACGCCGTATTAATTGGCGGTAACCCTTTTTTCTTTTTACTAAATTTAGACATGCTATGTGTTTTTAACTATTAATTTTCACCTTCAGAAATAATCTCAGGATACATTGTTCGTATTCTTGATATTTTACCCTTCAACACTTCATTTCCTTTATCCTTTTCAAGTTCGGTAACAATATCTGTATATAATTGTCCGTACTCTTCTTGAGACAATCTATTTCTAAGATCGGTATATGCCCCACCCAATTCATTCTGAACTTTAATAAAGGTACCATATGTTGTACTTCTATCGGTTTTTAACGAAATAATTGCCTTATTTGGATGCACTGACGAGTCAGGATTCTTTGCCCCTTGACACCAACTACATTCTTGTCCTTCAGTTTCTCCAAAATCACTTATAGGATTTCCAATTCCCCCACCATTATCAATAAAATCAATCGCCAATTGACGAACATCTTTTACCTTAGCGTATTCTCCTTCAATCAATAACTCATCTTTCATATTGATGATTACTTCGAATACATTTTTCTCCTTGATTATTGGAGGGTCTGGAGCCTCTGGCGGTTGTTTTTCTGGTAATCTCCGTGAGATTCCTGCATCTACATCCATCGTCGTTGTTACTAAGAAAAATATCAATAGTAAGAACGCTATATCTGCCATAGAACCTGCGTTAATTTCTGGTGTATCTCTTCTTGCCATGCTCTTTCGATTTATTTGTTAGAAAACATTTCTTTAACAGATCCCCACAAAACACATGCCAATCCTATGACACCCAAGAAATAAGTATACTTTATTAAAGCTCCAGAATTTTTAGAAATAGGACCCACTTCACCCTTTTCTATAATATTCCCAAATTTATCTGTAACTGCTCCATCATTAGCAATAGTATACGCAATTACAAACAAGACGCCCAACACGGCTAAACTAATTAAAGCCTTCTTTAATGCCGCCGGATTCTGAATCAAACTCCATAAAGAAAATCCAATCGCAGAGACGGTTGTAAGACCTAACATTAAAAATGTAAATGACACAAATGGATCAACAGTACTTGCCTGTGTAGCCGCATCGATTACTACTGCCTCACCAGCCGCTACTACTCTTACAAGTAATACAATGCCAATAACTCCAAGGACAGCAGCACCTATTTTTGCTACTTTATAAAATTTATTAATCATAATTTAAATTATTTTTTGTGAGCAACTAAAATATCTATTAAAGAAATAGAAGCATCTTCCATATTATTTACAATACTATCAACTTTTGCAATGATGTAATTATAAAAAATTTGTAAAATAATTGCTACTACCAAACCAAATACAGTTGTTAATAAGGCTACCTGAATACCACCTGCAACAGTTGCTGGAGACATTTCGTTAGATGCAGCAATATTATCAAATGCTTTAATCATACCAATTACCGTTCCCATGAAACCAAGCATTGGTGCGAGTGCTATAAACAATGTTAACCATGAAATATTTTTCTCTAACAATCCCATTTGAACACCTCCATATCCTACAATGGCTTTTTCTGATGCTTCAATTCCATCTTCTGAACGATCTAAGCCTTGATAAAAGATTGATGCAACAGGTCCTTTTGTATTTCTACAAATTTCTTTTGCTGCTTCTAAACCTCCTGATGCTAAAGCTTCTTCTACACCACCAATTAATTTCTTAGTGTTTGTTGTAGACAAGTTAAGATATATAATTCTTTCAATTGCAATTGCAAGACCTAAGATTAACGCAATCAATACGATACCCATAAAGAAAGGGCCCCCTTGAATAAAACGCTGTTTCAATTCTTGATGGAATCCTTTTTTATCTGCTTGTTCTGTTCCAGCAGCATCCTGTGCATATGTACTTTGTGTCGTTCCTAAAAACAATAGACCTGTAATTGCTAGGATTGTAAATAATTTTTTCATTTTGTAATTGTTGTTTAAATAATTTGATTATGGGTTAAAGATATAACTTTTTCGCAAAAAAACAACTTACCGCGGAGAGAAAGGGATTCGAACCCCCGATACAGTTTCCCATATACACGCTTTCCAAGCGTGCGCCTTAAACCACTCGGCCACCTCTCCATAATTTGCTTTTTTTCGCGAATGCCAAGTAACAAAAAAATGTTGATTCATGAAAGCATTATCCTTTATTTAAACTCATATCGTATTTTCCATAATTTGATTTCCTGTTTAATTACTTTCCATACATAAATTGCAATTAAATGGTCTAATACTGAAGTATTCATAAAAAGATATCGACTATTTTCTTATTTCGACCAAAGATTAAAATTAAAAACTAAATGCATGTAACAGGTTTACCGTTATCATTTACTTTTAAATCGATTCTCATCAATCCATTCTAAATATTTCATACTTCTTTGACAATTTGTCTTAAAAAATATTTTGGAATACTTTATGTAATATAGTTATATGTAAAACTTTTAGTATCAATCAAAATAAAATATGTAAATTATGATGTTAGGTTATATAATTTTTGGACTTATTCTATTATTTGGGTGGATGGTTCAGTCGAGGTTAAAAAATAAAATTAAAAAATATTCAAAACTTAGACTTCAGAACGGATTGTCAGGCAAAGAAATTGCTGAAAAAATGCTTTCAGATCACGAGATCTATGATGTACAAGTAATTTCAACTCCGGGGCGATTAACCGATCACTATAACCCAAAGGATAAAACAGTTAATTTAAGTGAGACCGTTTATAACGAACGTAATGCTTCCGCAGCGGCAATCGCCGCTCACGAAGTTGGTCACGCTATACAACACGCAACGGCATACTCTTGGCTAGAATTTAGATCAAGTTTGGTTCCTATGGTTGGAATCTCAAGCAAATTATCTATGTGGATTATTTTGGCCGGTTTGTTCTTTCAAACCTCTCCTATATTATTACCTCTAGGAATTATACTGTTCGCTGCTACAGTATTTTTTAGTTTTGTAACGCTACCTGTAGAGTACGATGCAAGCAATCGCGCTTTGGTATGGTTGGAAAATAAAAATATGCTAACACAGGAAGAACAAGTTGGCGCCAAAGATGCTTTAAAATGGGCTGCCAGAACATATATTGTGGCTGCCATTGGATCTTTGGCTACGCTTCTGTATTATATAATGATTTATATGGGTAGAGATTAATTCAAACTTTATTAAATTAAAGAGCGGGAATGTATTTAAATACATTCCCGCTCTTTAATAATAACTATATCAAAATCTATGCTTCAGGTTTCATTATAAAATCTTCCATAAATTTCGTGGTATAATTCCCTGATACATAATCCGGATTATCCATTAATTGTCTATGGAAAGGTATGGTCGTTTTAACTCCTTCTATTACAAATTCATCCAAGGCTCTTTTCATTTTATTTATTGCCTCTTCGCGCGTCTGTGCCGTTGTAATTAGTTTCGCAATCATTGAATCGTAATTCGGCGGAATACTATACCCTGCATAAACATGCGTATCTAATCGAACACCATGACCTCCAGGAGCGTGCAGTGTAACTATTCTTCCAGGAGATGGTCTAAAGTTATTATATGGATCTTCTGCGTTTATTCTACATTCTATCGAATGTAACTTCGGAAAATAATTCTTTCCAGAAATCGGAACACCTGCAGCAACTAAAATTTGTTCACGAATTAAATCAAAATCGATCACTTGTTCAGTAATTGGATGTTCTACTTGAATACGCGTATTCATTTCCATAAAATAAAAATTACGCTTATTATCAACTAAAAACTCAACTGTTCCAGCACCTTCATATTTAATATATTCAGCAGCTTTAACCGCTGATTCACCCATGGCCTTGCGTAATTTCGTAGTCATAAATGGTGAAGGAGTTTCCTCTGTTAGTTTTTGATGACGTCTTTGCACAGAACAATCTCTTTCAGACAAGTGACATGCTTTGCCATAAGCATCACCAATAATTTGAATCTCAATATGTCTAGGCTCAACAATAAGTTTTTCCAAATACATGGCATCATTATCAAAAGCCGCTTTAGATTCTTGACGCGCATCATCCCAACCTTTTCTAAGATTCTCTTTTTTCCAAATAGCACGCATTCCTTTTCCACCTCCTCCGGCGGTCGCCTTAAGCATTACTGGATATCCCATTGAATTTGCTAATTTTTCAGCATCTTCAAAAGTATCTAGCAACCCTTCAGAACCCGGCACACAGGGTATGCCTGCCTCTTCCATTGTTGCTCTCGCTGACGCCTTATCTCCCATCCTACTAATCATCTCTGCCGTAGCACCAATGAATTTAATATTATGCTCTTGACAAATTTTTGAGAATTTAGCGTTCTCCGATAAAAACCCGTAACCTGGATGAATAGCATCTGCATTTGTAATTTCTGCAGCAGACATTATATTTGAAATTTTTAAATACGAATCTTTACTTGCCGGTGGCCCTATACAGACCGCCTCGTCAGCAAATTTAACGTGTAAACTATCAGCATCGGCAGTTGAATAAACTGCCACTGATTTTATACCCATTTCTTTACAAGTTCTGATGATTCGTAAGGCTATTTCCCCTCTATTTGCAATCAATATTTTTTTAAACATAACTCAATTGAATTAGGAGTTCATACATATGAACTCGGAATTAATAGCAAACATTCTTAAGAAGGATCAACTAAAAATAGAGGCTGTCCAAATTCTACCGGTGACGATTCGTCCACAAGAACTTTTACAATTTTACCAGAAATCTCAGATTCTATTTCATTAAATAATTTCATTGCTTCTATAATACAAACAACAGAACCCGCCTCTATTGAATCACCAACTTCAACAAAATTAGTCGTATCCGGAGAAGGCCTTCTATAGAACGTTCCAATAATTGGAGAGGTAACCTCTAATAAATTTGAATTCTCCTCTGGCGCCGTAATTGCATCAACTGGAAATGGAGCAGGAGTTGTAGCTAATGGGGCTTGAGGCGTTGGTGCCATAGAAGCTTGATGTACAATTGTAGTCTCAGCTGATTTTGCCCCAGTCTTAATTGTAATTTTAAAATCTTCAGATTCAAGTTTTACCTCATTCACTCCAGATTTGGACACAAATTTTATAAGGTTTTGAATTTCTTTTAAATCCATATATGTATGTTTTGTGGTTAGTTTCTATTTTGAATTGTATGCCCACTTATAGAAAATAGATCCCCATGAAAATCCACCTCCAAACGCAGCAAAAACAATATTATCTCCTTTTTTTAATTTCGATTCATAATCTGCAAGTAATAACGGTAAAGTAGCAGAAGTTGTATTTCCGTATTTCTCAATATTTATCATTACTTGAGATTCATCCAATCCAATTCTTTTCGCAGTAGCATCAATGATTCGCTTATTTGCTTGATGTGCAGCCAACCAATTAACGTCGCCCGTCTTAAGATTGTTTCTCTCTAAGATATGTTTACTTACATCTGCCATATTAAATACGGCATTTTTGAATACAGTTCTACCATCTTGATGCGCAAAACATTCATGCTCACCGAACACATCTCCTTTTTTAAATGGAAATGAAGAACCGCCTCTTAGAACTCTTAAAAACTCTCTTCCAGAACCATCTGTTCTTAAATACTCATCTCGCAAACCCAAACCTTCTTCATTTGGTTCAAATAAGGTAGCACCTGCTCCATCACCAAATATAATGCAAGTAGCTCTATCAGTATAGTCAATCATCGACGAGTTTTTATCTGCACCTATTAGCAACACCTTTTTATATTTTCCAGACTCAATAAACGCCGCAACAACCGACATTCCAAACAAATAACCTGAACATGCCGAATCCATATCAAACCCAAAGGCATTTAAAGCACCTATTTTACTAGCCACATAAGCCCCTGTATTTGCAGCCTGCATATCAGGTGTGGCGGTAGCTACAATCACTAAATCTATTGTTGTAGGGTCTACATTTGATCTTTCAATTAAATCTTCGGCAGCTTTGAAGGCAAGATATCCTGTACCTTTACCATCTTCTTTTAAAATTCTTCTTTCTTTAATTCCGGTTCTTGAAACTATCCATTCATCATTAGTTTCAACCATTTTTTCCAAGATTTTATTCGTTAAAACATAATCTGGAAGGTATTTCCCAACGGCAGTAATTGCTGCGGTTATTTTCCCCATACTTAATATTTTATTTGACTTTAAAAGAGTGCCAAAGTAATGAAATTTATTTCAAAGAAAAGCGAAAATCTATTGGTTTTCGCTCATTTTTGATTAAAAAACATAAAAAAACCCTCAAAATGAGAGTTTTTTTATGTTTTTATGTTTTTATTATTTATGCTTCTGTCGAAGTAGCATCTATAACAATTTGACCTCTGTAATACAATTTACCTTCACTCCAGTGAGCTCTGTGATACAAATGCGCTTCTCCTGTTGTTGGGTCTACAGCAATTTGAGGAACTGAAGCTTTATAATGAGTTCTTCTTTTGTCTCTTCTTGTTTTCGATATTTTTCTTTTAGGATGTGCCATTTTATTCTTATTTATTCGTTTTTAATTCTTTTAACTTTGCCCATCTAGGGTCAATTACTGCGTTTTCTTCTAATTCTTTGTTTTCAAATTTCCTAAGCCTATCCAAAACTTCCGACTTTAATGTTCCATCCACAATTCCTGGATGAATTCTTTTTGAGGGTAACGATAATACAATCATTTCATAAATAAACTGACTCACATCTAATTGATAACTATTATGTGGTATAAATAAAATCTCATCATTATCATCATTGTACTCATTACCAAACTTTACAATGAGAAACAAGCTACCTTCAACTTCAAGTTCAAAAGACTCTGCTGTCATATCACATGGAACAACTACAACCCCTTTTGAAATAAACTCGAGATTGAACATGCTATTCTTTTTCTCAAATTTTACCACTACATGTATGTCAGATTTTTCAAAATCTTGAAATCCAAAAAAATCAAAGAACTTGTTATCAAGTTGATAACTAAACTGATGCTTTCCTAACTTTAATCCTGTAAAAGATATTTCAAATTCTTTTAAGCCTTTCATCTTGAACATCAATTTGAGCGTGCAAAGATAAAAAATATTAGATAAAACTACATTAATTTTACTTTTTATTTTCTCCTTTTACTTTTTAAAGCATGTTTGATCAACTCCTTGTGTTCAGATCGCTTACGATATATGTCAATCCCCACAAATAAAGCCTCTTTAAAAGAAGTCTCATCCGCTATTCCTTTACCTGAAATTTCATAAGCCGTCCCATGATCTGGAGAAGTTCTAACTTTATCTAATCCAGCAGTAAAGTTGACTCCTTTGCCAAAAGACAACGTTTTAAATGGCGCCAAACCTTGATCGTGGTACATTGCCAAAATAGCATCAAACTTTTGATACGCTTCTGACCCAAAAAATCCATCAGCGGCATAAGGGCCATAAACTAATTGGCCATGCGCATGAATTTCGTTTATGGTTGGCCTAATAACTTCATCATCTTCCTTTCCAATAACCCCGTGATCACCACAATGTGGATTAAGCCCTAACACTGCAATCTTTGGTCTTGAAATTCCGAAATCTTGCACCAACGTTTTGTACAATAAATCAACTTTTAATTTTATCAATTCAGGAGTTATTGACTTCGATATTTCCGAAATTGGAATATGCCCAGTTACCAAGCCTACCCGTAACTTTCCAGACATTAATATCATTAAACTATCTCCTTCCAACTCACTTTCTAAATACTCCGTATGACCCGCAAATTTAAAACCATCAGATTGTATATTTTCTTTATTTATAGGGGCTGTTACTAACAAATCAACAGCGTTACTTTTTAACGCTTTTACAGATTCTTTTAAGGAAAGAAATGAATATTTACCTCCAACCTCATTATTTTGACCTGGTGACAATGCTACATCCTCATCCCATACATTCATCACATTTATCTTGCCTTCTGTAATCTGACTTAAATTTGAAATACTATGCAATTGAACTCCCGAATTTAGTAAGGTATTATAGTATGATACAACCTTAGTAGACCCAAACAATATTGGTGTACAAAAATCCAACATTCGCTTATCTCTAAAGGTCTTTAAGATCACTTCAATCCCTATCCCATTTATATCTCCAATTGAAATCCCAACTTTTATTTTATCATCCTTACTCATTCACTCAATTATTGTTATTTTTGAAGTATCAAAAGTAATCAATAAAATCGACACATATGTTCACTGGCATCATAGAAACCTTAGGCGAAATAAAAAATATTTTACAAGAAAACACAAACCTTCATATTTCAATAAAAAGTAATATCACTTCTGAATTAAAAATAGATCAAAGTATTGCGCATAATGGAGTCTGCCTCACTGTTGTGCATATCGAGAATGGCATGTATACGGTAACTGCTATCGATGAGACCATTCAGAAAACAAACGTAGGCAACTGGAAAATCAATGATATTATTAATTTAGAACGCGCCATGAAATTGGGAAACCGCTTAGATGGGCACATTGTTCAAGGACATGTAGATCAAACTGCTACCTGCATTTCTATCGACCCACAAAATGGAAGTACTATTTTCACCTTTAAGTACAATGAAAAATTCAACAATATAACCATAGAAAAAGGATCTATAAGTGTCAATGGCGTCAGTTTAACGGTTATAAATTCTAAAGACAATACTTTCAGCGTAGCGATTATTCCCTACACCATTGAACATACCAATTTTAAACAGTTTAAAATTGGCTCTAAAGCTAATTTAGAATTTGACGTAATTGGTAAATATGTTGCTCGATTGATGCAACAATAAGATTAGTCTTTTCTACCTTGAATTTTCGAAACACCTAGCACAACCCCCGATATAAACAATAGTATCAACCCTCCATCTATGGGTGTGCCCGGAGGAGGAGGAGGAGTATTACCTGGAGTACCTTGCGCAATCAACTCTCCACATACAAAAAAAGCACAGAAAAAAATTAGAAAAACAATATTTGGAGTGATTTTTTTCATAAATCTACTATATGGGGCTAATTATGACGAGCATAACAAATATATAGTATTTGTAGTAACTATCAACAATTAAGTAGTTTGGTGGACCCAGAAGGGCTCGAACCTTCGACCCCCTGATTATGAGTCAGGTGCTCTAACCAGCTGAGCTATGGGTCCTAAAACTTGATGCAATATTACTATTTATTTATCTTTTACACAATTATTTTTCTTATTTAAATATAAAGATTTTTATTTCTTTAAAGAGAAAATATTTACCTTCGTTAAATACCTTATTGCTATGTACAAAAGATTATGTATTTTCTATTTATTACTAATTTGTATAACAACTCCGCTATTTTCTCAGGGAGAACATGACTCGTTAAGTGATCACTTGAGGTATGGCAGTAGTTTTAACGAATGTAATTTACGGCTTTTACGATAGTTGTTCTAATGCCCTGGGTGTAGGTTTAAGTTATTTATACTAAGGATAAAGAATTCGAGATTTCTTCAAATATTTATGAAGGGCGTATTATTACCTTATTCAATGTTTTTAGTGCGCTACAACTTTCAGCAGAATTGGAGGAATCTAACGTTAATTATGCTGGAAGGTTTATATCCGAAGAGTTTTGAATCGTTTTAGGCTACAGGGCTTTACTTTGGAGTTGCCTCGGCAACACGAAAATTTTCATTCGGTTTGAGATATGATATTCTTCATGAAAATCGCAAAAGCATTTACGGCTCTGAGATTTCACCTGTGGTTAGCATTTACTTTTAAACAACACCTTTTGACACTCTCTTTTTAAAAGCAAAAAAGCCACTTGTTGACTCATTTTATGGATATCCGAACTATCCAATTTCTTTATTTCTATTTCTGAAATATCAACTCGATACAATAAATTTAAGTAATCAGAAAACCGATTCATTACAAGGTCTTCGATTAAATCTACTAGAGTATGAATCAGATCTTCACGAAGTAGCGTCTGCGAAAAACTAGATGATAAGCCCGTAAGAAGAAAATCTTTATTGAACTGATTGATGAGTTTAACATATAAATTATTTTTATTGATTTTTTCAAAAATCACCAGTCCCGTTTGATCCTCAAACATCTCTTTGCATTAACGAATTTCCAAATTCTTTTAGCGCTACTTTTTTACTTTTCGAAATAGTAATTAAATCCAAACACTCAAATGCCTTTTGAGTATAAATTTCAATTTCAGTCTTTATAATTCGAGGGATTTCATATTGGCTAAATATTCTTTTCACCGCTCTAATCTTGTCTTTATTATCTGCTCGTTTTTCTGAATACAAATCCAATAATATCATATGATCTTCTTCGTTACAATCACGTATAGCAACTAAATAAAGAAATGTTTTTTTATTCTCCATAATATCTCCTCCAATTACCTTTCCAAAGGTTATTGGGTCCCCATAGGTATCTAAATAATCATCTTGTAACTGAAAAGCAAGACCCAAGTTTAATCCAAAATTATAAATAAGTTGTGCATTCTCTTCTGAAGTCTTTGCCACGATCGCACCCATTTTCAATGCACACCCCACCAAAACAGAAGTTTTTAACCCAATCATTTTCAAATATTCTTCAATTTTGACATCTGCCCTCGTTTCAAAATCCACATCCATCTGTTGCCCTTCGCAAACTTCTATTGCCGTTTTGCTAAATACCTGTACTAATTTTTTAAATACTTCAGGATCATAGGTTTCCAGATACTGATATCCCGAAATCATCATGGCGTCACCAGACAAGATACCAATATTAGGATTCCATTTTTCATGCACAGTAACTTTCCCTCTTCTCAAGGGAGCATCATCCATAATATCATCATGAACCAACGTAAAATTATGAAAAACCTCAACAGCCATTGCCGCGTTCATTGCAGCATAAAAATCTACTCCAAATAAGTCTGCACTCATTAACGTCAAAACAGGACGCATCCGTTTACCCCCCAATTTTAATATATACTCTATGGGTTCGTAAAGATTTGTAGGCTCCTTTACCTTGACTACACTTTCCAAATACTCTAAAAACTCTTTTCTTAATTTAGAAATCACCACGTTTGTTTTTTTGTAAAAATAATTCTTGAGAATAAGAAATAGTTAAAAAATTGTAAAAACTTTAAAAACTTTTTGTGTTTCTAAAGTTTCCAGCCTATATTTGCAATCGAATTTAGATTTAATTATGAGATGTGAAATATTAGAAAAATCGGTTGAAATGTTTATGAACTATGGGTTTAAGAGCGTTACCATGGATGATATTGCTATGAAAATGGGTATCTCAAAAAAAACAATTTACACGCATTTTAAAAACAAAACAAAACTTATTGAATCGGCAACCATGTCTCTTTTCGATTTTATCTCACATGGTATAGGCTGTATTTGTGAATATAAAAAAAATCCTATTGAAGAATTGTACGCTATCAAAAATTTTGTTCTTGAAAACGTAAAAGATGAGAAATCATCTTCTCATTATCAACTCCAAAAATACTACCCAAATATATTTAGAACTTTAAAATCAAAACAACTTGAGTTGATGCAATCATGCGTTGTAGAAAATTTAAACCGTGGTATTGAATTGGACTTATATCGCAAAGAAATTGACCTGAACTTTATTTCACGCATTTATTTCAGTGGACTTTTAGGAATCAAAGATGAGGACACGTTTCCTAGAGAATCATTTAAACAAAAATATTTATCAGACACCTATTTAAAATATCACATTAGAGCTATTGCAACTAAAAAAGGAATTAAAACATTAGAAAAAGTATTACAAAATAATGAAAAATAAAATTATTATATTCACACTTCTATGGGGCGCTTTTATGCAAGCTCAAGAAAAAAATGAATTTACACTCCAAGAAGCTATTGATTATGCGTTAAAGAATGCTTACGCCGTTCAAACCGCTTCAGACAACATAAAATTAGCAACTAATAGAGTTTGGGAAACTGCGGCAATAGGACTTCCCCAAATAGATGGAAATATAGAGTATCAAAATTTTCTTCAGCAACAAGTTTCATTAATTCCGTCAGAATTTTTTGGCAATCCTCCAGGGGAATTTCAACCAGTAACGTTTGGCACAAAACAAAACATGAATGCTAAAGTAACGCTATCCCAACTACTTTTTGATGGATCTTATATTGTTGGCTTACAAGCTGCTAGAACGTATAAAAAAATTAGCGAGAGCGGAAAAATAAAAACCGAATTCTCTGTAAAGCAAGCAGTAGTTAATGCATATGCCAACGTTCTTTTAGTTGAAGAAACTGTCTTACTATTAGAGAAAAATAAACTTGTACTTGAACAAAATCTCGAACAAACCACAAAATTAGTTGAAAATGGTTTTGGAGAAGAACAAGACGCAGAACAGCAGCAGCTAACACTATCTGCAATCAACAACGATATAAACAAGACAAACAGATATCAAATCACCGCACACAAACTATTAAACATTTCTTTAGGTCTAGAGGTTGATTCAACTGTGATACTCACTAATAATTTTGAAGAATTACTCTTAGAAAATTTAGATATAGGACTTACACAGACTAATTTCGATATTACCAATCATATCGATTATTTAATAGCCGAAAACAATAAAGACTCTCAAGAATTACTTGTCAAATTCGAAAAAAGTAAAGCATTACCTTCCTTAAGGGCATTTCTAAATTATGGATCTGCCGCCAACAATTCTGAATTCGACTTTTTTCAAACCGAACAAAAGTGGTACGGATCTTCGCTACTTGGAGTAAGTATGAACATTCCTATTTTTAGCAGTCTGCAAAGAAGTTCAAAAACACAACAAGCCAAACTTAATTTACAAATTGCAGAACGAAAACTAACAGAGACAGAACAAAACTTAAAAATACAAGTGCAAGATGCCCGCACCGATTATCAATTTGCAATTGATAATTATCAAAATTCAAAAGAAAATTTAGGCCTCGCCGAACGCATTGAGATGAAAGAAAGTATTAAGTTTTTTGAAGGTATTTCTACAAGTTTCGACTTAACCAGTGCCCAAAACCAATTATACAGCAGACAACAAAAATATTTAGAATCTATTCAGTACTTAATAAACTCTAAAACTTCTTTAGAAAACGCATTAAACATCAAATAATTATCAAAACTAATTGACAATGAAACATATAATAACCATAATAATTCTTGTAATCATAGTAGTTTCGTGCAGTGAATCGCAAACTACAAAACTTTCTATTGATGGATTAATCGCAGAAGGAAACGAAGTTACTCTAAAGAAAAAGCAAATTGAATTGAAAAATCAGTTGCAAAGCGTGAATGAAGACTTAGAAAAAATAGAAGAAGTGTTAAACAGTGATGACAACAATGCTAAAAATCCGCTAGTAACTACATTTATTGCTAAAGAATCTAACTTCATGCATTTTTTAGAACTTCAAGGAAATGTAGTAACTAAACAAAATATCATCCTGTATCCTGAGTTTGCCGGAACCTTGACGAATATGTACGTCAAAGAGGGCCAACTTGTGAAAAGAGGACAAAAACTTGCCAGAGTAGATGATGGCGGATTGAGCCAACAAATAGCACAAGTGGAAGTCCAAATTGCATTTTCAGAAACTACATACCAGCGTCAGAAAAGACTCTGGGAGCAAAAAATTGGATCTGAAATTCAATTTCTACAAACAGAAGCAACATACAAATCTCAACAAAATTCGTTAAAACAACTTCAGGCTCAACTCGATAAAACAATTGTTAGAGCACCATTTAATGGTATTATTGACGACGTTTATACAGAGCAAGGTTCTGTAGTAGGTCCAGGACAGACCCAACTGCTTCGAATTATAAACTTAAATAACATGTATATTGAAGCCGAAGTTCCTGAAAATCATTTATTAAATGTAACAAAAGGGAAAAAAGTTAAAGTATATTTCCCCGTCTTAGGAGAAACAGTTGATACCAAAGTAAGACACGTTGGTAATTATATAGATCCAAGTAATCGCTCTTTTAAAATTGAGGTAAATGTCCCTAATCCGGATGGACAAATAAAACCAAATCTTACGAGCAAAATTAAAATCAACGATTACACGAATCCAAATGCTCTTCTAATTCCTCAAAGTATCATTTCAGAAAATTCTCAAAGCCAACAATATATTTATGTAGTATCTGATAAAGATGAAGATAATTTGGCTCATGCCCAAAGAATTATCATCCAAACCGGATTAACACAAGGTGATTTCATTGAAGTCTTAGTTGGATTAGACAAAGACGCAGAAATTATTCGAGAAGGCGCCAGAAATGTAAAAGCTGGTCAAAAAGTAAAAATTATTAATCAATAATTCTGAATTATGACAAGTAAAAATAAAAATTCAGAAAAGGAATTTGGTTTATCGTCATGGGCGATAAATAACAAAACTACTATATATGTAGTAATGGCTTTAATCCTGTTTTTAGGCTTCTCGGCATATCAAGAAATGCCAAGAGAGAGTTTCCCAGAAATTAAAGAAACTAAAATTTATATATACTCTATTTTCCCGGGCAATACTGGAGAAGACATGGAGAAACTAATTACGAACCCTATAGAAGACAAAGTTAAAACGATAAGTAATGTCATAGAAATAACCTCAACTTCTGAAGAGGATGTATCTATGGTCATCGTAGAGTTTGATGAGAGTATTACTCCGGAAGCCGCGAAACAAAAAATAAAAGACAATTTAGATACAGAAATTTCCAGTGAAGACTGGCCCATGTTTAATGGTGCTAAAATTGAACCCAATGTGTTTGATTTAAGTATATCTGAAGAAGTCCCAATTCTTAATATTAATATCTCTGGAAATTTTCCTCTCGAAAAATTAAAATTCTACGCAGAAGTACTTCAAGAAAAAATTGAAAGCTTAGATGAAATTAAAGAAGCAAGTATACGCGGTGCTCAAGATAAAGAAGTCGAAATAGCTGTAGACATCTATAAAATGACGGCGGCCAAGGTTAGTTTTAATGATATTATAGGAGCCATACAAAATGGTAATGTAACCATGTCTGCCGGAAACATTATAAATAGTGGACAACGCAGAACAATTCGTGTAATTGGTGAAATTGAAGACCCCTCAGAATTGGAAAACTTTGTTGTGAAATGGGAATTTAACAAACCCGTATACATTAAAGATTTGGCCACAATATCATTTCAAGAAAAAGAGAAAACGACGTATGCACGGGAGTTTGGCGAAACGGTAGTAATGCTCGATATAAAGAAGCGTGCAGGAAAAAATATGGTTGATGCTGCCGACAAAGTGAGAGAAATTCTAAAAGAAGCTATAGCGAATGATTTACCTGTAAATCTGAAAACCTCTATTTCTAACGACCAAAGCACCAAAACCATTGGTCAAGTTAACGACCTGGTCAACAATATTATTTTTGGTATCATCTTAGTAGTAGGTGTTCTAATGTTCTTTTTAGGATTTAAAAATGCACTCTTTGTAGGTTTTGCAATTCCTATGTCCATGTTTATGTCGTTAATGATTTTAAGCAATCTTGGATATACTATGAATACCATGATTCTCTTCGGATTGATTATGGGTCTGGGAATGCTCGTAGACAATGGAATTGTAGTTGTTGAGAATGTATATCGCTTAATGGACGAAGAAGGAATGTCTAGAATAGAAGCGGCGAAAAAAGGAATTAGCGAAATTGCTTTTCCAATTATCATATCCACTGCAACAACCGTTGCAGCTTTTATACCCCTTGGCCTATGGCCCGGTTTAATGGGTCAATTCATGATCTATTTCCCAATTACTTTATCAGTCGTATTAGGATCCTCACTGTTTGTAGCTATATTCTTCAACTCTGTGTTGGTATCTCAATTTATGAAGGTTGAAGATAAGGATATGCCTCTAAAGAATATTATCATTATTTCATCCATATTATTAGGCCTTGGAACTTTTATCTATTTGTTTGGAGGAGAAAATAGAATACTGGGTAGCGTAATGGTATTTACGGCTATTATGTTATGGGTATACCGATTTATACTTCGAAAAATGGCGAACCATTTTCAAACTAAAGTATTGACGCGTTTGGAACGGTTTTACGAAAAATCCCTAAAAATCGCTTTAAAAGGATGGAGACCATATCTCATTATAATTGGAACTTTTATGCTACTTTTAGTTGCCTTTATCGGATTTGGATATTCAGTTGCCACACAGCGCACAGTTATACAGTTTTTCCCAGATAATAAGCCCAATCAAATTATTGTCTATATCGAATATCCACAAGGTACAGATATCGAAAAAACCAATACAATAACCAAAGAAATAGAAAGTCAAGTTTACACCATCCTTAATTCAAAGGAGAATATGGACGGTGACTATAACTATTTAATTGAAAGTGTGGTTTCTCAAGTAGGTGAAGGCGCTGGAAACCCCGCAACAGATGGAGGTTCTTTTGCAGAAATGCCCCATAAAGCAAAGATTACGGCTTCTATGCGTGAATATAAATATAGAAAAGGAAGAGACAGTGAGGCCTTAAGACGTAAAGTTCAAGAATCATTAGTTGGTATTTATCCAGGGGTTTCAATTTCAGTTGAAAAAGATTTAAATGGTCCACCGGTTGGATATCCAATCAATGTTGAAATTGAGGGAGACGACTATACTGAATTAATTGCTTCTGCAGAAAACATACGTGATTTTATCAACTCTAGAAATATTGAGGGAATTGATGAACTTAAAATAGATGTGAATAAATCTAAGCCTTCTATGACCGTAGAAATAGATCGTAAAAAATCTGGGGAGTTAGGTGTAACTGCAAGTCAAATTGGTCAACAATTACGAAATTCAGTCTTTGGAGCAAAGGCAGGAGTTTTTAAAGAAGATGGTGACGATTTTGATATATATGTTCGTTTCAACGAAAAAGATAGATATAACAAAAGTGCTATTTTCAATCAGAGAATTACTTTTAGAGACATGTCTTCCGGACAAATAAAAGAAGTTCCTGTTTCTGCCCTTGTAAAACACACAAATAACTCTGGATTTAGCGCAATTAAACATCGTGATACGAAACGAGTTGTAGTCTTATATTCAGCCCTTTCCCCTGGCTTTACTGATGCTGCCGCCATTGTTTCTAAGATTCAGAAAGAAATGAATGAATTTAGCAATCTACCAAGTGAAGTTAGCATCGATTATACAGGGCAAATTGAAGAACAAAATAAGCAAATGAACTTTCTTATGGGTGCCTTTTTTACTGGTTTGGGTTTAATCTTCCTTATTTTGATCTTTCAATTTAATTCTATATCCAAACCTGTCATTATTATGTTGGCAATATTCCTAAGTTTAATAGGTGTTTTTGGAGGAATCGTTCTTACGGGAGCACCATTTGTTATTATGATGACAATGATGGGTATAATATCGCTCGCCGGAATTGTTGTAAATAATGGTGTTGTTTTACTCGATTATACCCAATTATTAATTGATAGAAAGAAAGCAGGTTTAAATCTCACTAAAAAAGACTCACTGCATATTGAGGGAATCTACGATAGTATTGTCGTTGCTGGTAAAGCGCGTCTAAGGCCCGTACTTTTAACAGCAATTACTACGATATTAGGATTAATTCCATTAGCTATTGGATTTAACATCAATTTCTACACACTCTTTAGCGATTTTAATCCAAATATTTATTTTGGAGGTGATAATGTTATTTTTTGGGGACCACTGGCATGGACAGTAATTTACGGTTTATTTGTGGCTACCTTCCTAACACTGATCGTAGTACCAATCCTATTCTATTTATCTCATAAATTGAAATTTTGGATTAGAAGCGTATTCTCTTAACTATAAAAAATGCCGAAGTAATCACTTCGGCATTTTTTATAAATTAACTTATCTTTCCGAAATGAAATCTCAAAAATCATATACTGTTGAAGAGGCCAAAAGAGCCATTGAGCGATACTGCGTGTATCAAGAAAGGTGTCATAAAGAAATTGAACAAAAACTGAGATCATACAACATGATTCCAGAAGTTTGCCAACATATTATAGTACACCTTATTGATCATAACTTTTTAAATGAAGAACGTTTTGCCAAAAGTTTTGCTAGAGGGAAATTTAATATCAAAAAATGGGGCAAGCAACGTATCACCAGAGAACTGAGGTTTCGTGATATTTCCGATTACAATATTAAAAGTGCTCTAAAAGAAATAAGCGAAGAAAATTACCTCAGTACTTTTCATTCACTGGCTGAAAAGAAATTGGAATCCCTCACGGAGACTAATAAATTTAAAAAAAAGAAAAAATTAAGCGACTATCTTTTATACAGAGGATGGGAATCTTCCTTAGTCTATGATAAGGTCAATTCAATTATTAAACATTAATCTTTACTTTTGAATACATTCTTTAAAAATTATCTATTATAATGGAAGAATTCCTTCTTCTTGTATGTCTTCTTTTGGGCAGAACACACCCCTTAAAATAAGCAGATTAAAAAATGGAAAAAATATTTCATTTACAGATAATACCAACTTCAGAACTTTTTGATATGGCACCAACAAATTAATGATGAATGCTATTTTCTTTAGAGATGAACTATAGTTGTGACGTTGTTTTTCAACTTCACCTACCGCTTTTTGCTAAGAAATTCATGTTAAATTACGGAGACACTTGGACTGGATTTACTAGAGAAGGTTTCCTTGATTTATTTTTATCCTTTTCAACATCCAATTTATCAATTTCATCGATCTTAGTTGATCGATCGTTAAACTCTTTTTCCGATTTCTCTTCCCTATAGATAGCATTAATCTTATTATTAATAGATGAAAATGCATCTAACAACTTTGTCACTTGCTTCTTCACTTCATCCTCAGAAATACTTGGAATCGTAGACATATCATCTAATCTTAAAGAATGACTGTACAAAACATTTAATCTAGCTCTAAAATCAGGCCTTTCTAAAACATCCATTTTTATGGTATCGGAAACTTTTCGAATCAAAATTGACAAATCATTTGCGTTTTCTAAAGCCTGCCCTGAAGTAGTTGTCATATACGCTTCAATTTTTTTTGTGACAGACTGAAAATCTTTCCAATCTGTTAAAAGAACTTTTACATCCGCAGATAATTGTTCGCCAATACTACTTATCGTTATACCTTGTTCTACCTCAACTATATCATCCTCTATGTTGGATTCTGTGCTAGGTTTGCATCCTGCCAAGCAAAATACGATTAAAACGATATAATAAGAAAACTTTGTCATAATTTTGAGGTATGTAAAAGTAATAATTATTAGTTTAACACTGAAAATTTAATGGTTGATTCTCTATTTTTGCTATTTATTAAAATATTCGTTATGCTCTTAGATTTCAATAGCCTTCCTGACAACTCGAAAATTTGGATCTACCAATCAAATCGAAAATTTTACCCACAAGAATTAGATGCCATAAAGAATAAAATTGAAAGCTTTCTAAACCAATGGACCAATGAAAATAAACCTATCCAAGCTTCTTATGAAATTAAATACGATCGATTTATACTATTTGCTGTAGATGTAGCTAATAGTCCTTTATCCCTAAATGCCATTGACCAATCTGTCTCTTTCATCATTGAAATTCAGGAAATCTATAGCGTAGAGCTTTTAGACAAATTAAACGTTTGTTTTAAGCAAGGGGAGCATGTTCAGTATAAAGATTTGAAAACATTTCAGAAGTTAGTTAAAAACAAATCTGTATCTTCCAAAACCATTGTCTTTAACAACCTCATCAACACCAAAGAAGAGTTGGAAAATAATTGGGAAATTCCAATCACAGAAAGTTGGCACAGTCGGTTTATAAAGTAATTATGTCATTCCTGCGAAGGTAGAAATCCAGACATATAGAAGTTAGATTACTGTCTTCGCAGGAATGACAACGACTTAATCTGTCGATTTTATTTTTTTAATAAATTCTTCCATAGATTCGGCATTCTCAACTGAAAAATCACCAATTTTTGTGCGTCTCAAAACTGATAAATGCCCTCCCGAGTTCAGCGCTTTACCAAAATCAAATGCCAGAGATCGAATATAAGTTCCCTTACTGCATCGCACCTTAAAATCAACATATGGCATATCAATGCGGGTAACTTCAAATTCAAAAATATTAATATTTCGAGACTTTATTTCTGTAGTTTGTCCGGCTCTAGCCAATTCATACAATCTCTTCCCATCTTTCTTTATTGCTGAAAAAATTGGTGGTTTTTGAGATATTTGACCAACAAATGTTTTGGATATCTCCCGAATTAAATTTTCAGAAATATGTTCTAAAGGATAAACTTGATCAATTTCTGATTCTAAATCATAACTTGGCGTAGTAGCCCCTAATGTTATTGTTCCGGTATACTCCTTTTCTTGTGCCTGGTATGTTTCAATATTTTTAGTGAATTTACCTGTGCACAAAATGAGTAATCCAGTTGCTAACGGGTCTAAGGTGCCAGCATGCCCTACTTTAATTTTTTTAATATTGAATCGCTGTCGAATCTCCCAACGCAATTTATTAACCACTTGAAAGGAGGTCCACTCCAATGGTTTATCAATCAATAAAACTTGTCCGTTCTCGTAATCTTCTAACGTCATAAAATAAAATCTAAATACCAATTTGCCATAAATAAAAACGTTTCTCATTCTTGTTTTGGAAATTGATAAAAATCCAATCCAGCCTAATTATATCAGTGAATAAAAAATAGACACCGTGCCTATAACAGCACAATACAAAGAGAAATAGGATAATTTACTTCTCTTCACCAAAGAAATCATCCAAGTACACGCAATCATTCCAGATACAAATGCCATGATAAAGCCCACTGAATAAATACCTATTTTCGAAGACTCCAAATTCAATTCACCTCCTAAAATATCCTTGCAAACTTTACCAATAATTAATGGTACAACCATCAAAAATGAAAACCTAGCAGCCTGTGTTCTATCAACCCCGAGTAAAACTGCAGAAGATATCGTGGCTCCCGATCTTGAAATTCCAGGCAACATTGCAATTGCTTGTGCAAAACCTACAACCATTGCATTTCCAAATCCAACCTTTTTATCTGTATTCTTGGCCTTATCAGCAAATAATAGTAACATGGCGGTTATCAACAACATAAATCCAACCAACAATATTTGTCCGCCAAACAAAGATTCTAATTCCGACTCAAAGAAATATCCAATGAGAGCCGCAGGAATCATAGAAGCCAAAATTTTAAGAGAAAACTGAGTTTCTTCATTCCATTTAAACAAAAATAATCCTTTTATTATTTCTAAAACTTCTTCCCTAAAAACAACAATCGTACTTAAAGCAGTAGCAAAATGTAAAATTACGGTAAAGGTCAGACTTTCTTCGGGTAACGAATTGTCCCCTAAAATTACTTTTGCCAATTCTAAATGGCCACTAGAAGATACTGGTAAAAATTCTGTTAATCCTTGAATCAAACCTAGGATTATCGCATCCAAATAACTCATTACTTCTCTGACTTGGCAAGTATTGCATAAACTTCTATAGCAAAACCAATTAAAATTAATGTTGGCGCCAATCTAATGCGTTGAAAATTGTATATTTCTTCATTAAAAATAGTTGGATCATCACTCCCACCTCCTGCCATAAGGGCAAATCCAAGAGCAATCAAACCCAAACCTACGAGCATAATTTTATAATTCCTCTTGCCGAAAAGAAATTCTGAATTCGTTTTCTCTTTCTTGTTTTTACTTCCCATACTTATATAAAGTCTTTACGTAGTATCTCTAATATTTATATTAACAATTTGAATCTTTACGTATTTAATTCCTTTAAACTATGCGCGAAATTGATAGTATTTAATCCAATTTTCTCAATTAGTAATACAATTCTTCCGTCCTCAAATTTAGAAATCTTTGCGTTGCAGCAAAGGTACTTACAAAAGTTATTCCCATTCCAATTAAAATGATAACAACAAATAATAGCCCTAACATTCCCTTATCTGATAACAATTGTAATTCTGGTATATTTTTATCGAGATACAGAATTACTCCTACGACACCAGTTATGGCAACCAATGCACCAATAATTCCTAATTTTACACCTTGCCAAATAAATGGTTTTCGTATAAATCCTTTTGTTGCACCAACCATTTGCATGGTTTTAATTGTAAACCTTTTTGAATAAACCGATAATCTAATTGCACTATTAATCAATACAACAGCAATCAAAGTAAAAACGGCACTGAAAATCAAAATCCAAAAACTTATTCTTTGAATATTTTTTGTCAATAAATCAATCAAGGGTTTGTCATACGATACTTCAAAAACAACTTTATTTTTCACTAAATCAGTTTCGATTTCAGCCATTTTCTCTGGAGTCACAAAATCGGACTTTAAATAAATATCGATCGCATTTTTTAAAGGATTCCCACCCAAATATTCAACAAAATCTTCTCCTATATCTTCACTATACTGTTTAGCGGCATCTTCTTTAGAAACATATTGAACCAATTTTACAAACTCTTCCTTTTCAATAGTTGACAACAAGCTTTTTATTGTTTTCTCCTTAGCACTATCTTTTAAAAAAACAGTTATCGCAACTTGCTCCTTAAAATGATCAGAAACTGTTTTTGTCTTAACAATTAACAGCCCCAAAACACCTAATAAAAATAAAACTAAAGCAACGCTAATAACCACGGATGCATACGAAGAACGCAATCGGCGCTTTTGATATTTCTCAAATGATTTGGACATCTATTTTTTTATATTTTTTGCAAGATACAATTCTAAGTTAAAATTTCATCAACAATATAAAATCAAATTATATTCTTACAATTATGAAAACGAGTCGTAGCTCATTTTATTTCTATTCAAAATTTTTTTTCAATGATACAATATCTTGACAGAGTTCAATCAACACACCATTGGTAGATTTCGGATGAATAAAAGCCACTAATTTATTATCAGCCCCTCTTTTAGGAATGTCGTCTATCAACTCAAACCCCTCCTCCTTCAAACGAATCAATTCACTTCTAATATCAACTACTTCAAAAGCAATATGATGCACACCTTCTCCTTTTTTTTTAATAAATCTTGAAATAACACTATTCGCATTTAAACCTTGCAGCAACTCTATCTTCTCATCACCAATCTTAAAAAACGATGTTTTAACCCCTTCACTTTCTAAAACTTCTTCTGTGTAATTCGACGTATTAAATAGTTTTGAAAACAGTTTATTTGATACTTCTAAATCCTTAACAGCAATACCGATATGTTCTATTTTTTTCATATGAAACGAGCATATTAAAAATTTTATCCCCCAAGGGAATGATTAATGACAAACGAATATGTGACCCCTTAAAATAATTGATATAAACACATGAAACCTTCATGCCTAAAAGCCGATACCCAAGGCAATGACTATTGTCAATGAACCACGTAACCGAATTAACAAATATTAAAGACACATGAAACAACTTGTCCTTTTCAAATATACCGTACTTTTGCCGCATGGAAACAAACAGACAGAAAAAAATTGCAGGAGTTTTACAAAAAGACTTGGTAGATGTTTTACAAGGTGCCGCTAGAGAGGGTATGAAGGGTGTCTTAATTTCTGTTACCAAAGTTAGAGTTACTAGCGATCTTGGCGAAGCGAAGATTTTTTTAAGTGTTTTTCCTTCTGAAAAAAGAGAACAGTTATTAAAAGGTATTACATCAAATACTGCCACAATTCGTCATGAAATGGCGCGTAGAACTAAAAATCAATTAAGGAGAATGCCCCAATTGTTATTTTATGGAGATGACTCGCTAGACTACATTGACAGTATTGACAATGCTTTAAAGGGCAGAGAAGATAATCCGATTGAGAATCCCGATATTTTAAACAAACGCAAAAAAAAATAAGATTGAATTTTCCACTCTATATTGCAAAGCGCTATTTGTTTTCAAAGAGTAGTAATAATACTATAAATATTATTACAATTATTGCAACTATAGGTGTTATTATTGGCACTATGGCCTTATTTATAGTGCTCTCTGGATTTTCTGGATTAAAAGAATTCAGCCTGGGATTTATTCAAAATTCGGACCCCGACTTTAAAATAACTCCCGTAAAGGGAAAATCATTTTTATTTACTTCCAAAATAAAACAGTCTATCAATGAAACGGCAGGTGTTGACCAATTCACAAAAGTAATTGAAGAACGGGCTTTTTTAGAGTTCAAAAATAAAACGCATTTAGCTTATATTAAAGGTGTAGAAGAAAATTTTAATCAGATTAATAATATAGATACCGCCATCGTGGTGGGTCGCTGGATTAATTTTGAGTATTCAAATCATGCTGTTGTTGGAAATGGAATTTCCAATACCCTTTCCATGGGAATAAATGATTATTTAGAGCCACTTAAAATATATGTACCCAAACCTGGTTCGGGATATGTAACTAGTATTAAGAATGACATTAGTATTACAAAAGTGCAGCCCGTTGGTATTTTTGAACTAACCGAAGAATTGGATCGAAAATTTACCTTTATCTCATTAGACTTAGCGCAACAATTATTGGGTTATTCTGAAAACCAAATTAGCGCCATTGAAGTAAAAGTTATTGATTTAGATAAGCGCGAAGCGGTTATTGAAACGCTTATTAAAAAATTGGGATCAGCTTTTAAATTTGAAACTCGTGAACAGTTAAACGCGCTGCTTTACAAAATGCTAAACACAGAAAATTTAGCCTCCTATTTAATTTTTACGTTGATACTTATCATTGCATTGTTTAACGTAATTGGAGCATTAATTATGATGATTTTTGACAAAAAATCAAATTTAAAAACCCTTTACAATCTTGGAACGGACATTCGAGAAATTCGTAAAATATTTACGTTTCAAGGATTTTTATTGAGTTTCTTTGGCTTATTGATTGGATTAGCACTTGCCATTATTTTAGTACTACTTCAAAAAGAATTTGGTTTATTTATGATTACCCCTCATTTAGCTTTTCCAGTAGCATTTAAAATGAGCAATGTAATTACCGTATTTTTTACTATACTTATTCTTGGTTTTATTGCTGCAAAAATTGCCAGTAGTAGAATTACAAAAGAAGTAGTAGAGTAAAGTCCCTTCTCATCTCCTCATAGGGAAAAATTATGCGTTAAAAATATCCTTTTCTATGAGAAGTCTCTATGATAGGCTTCCAAACTTCTCCAATACTTCATCAAAAACGTTATAGACTTCTTGAGCAGAATCTGAAGTAACCATTTTTAATCTATAAGGTTTAAAATTTGCAATCCCTTTAAAATAATTCGTGTAATGTCTTCTCGTTTCCATGACTCCTACAATCTCAACTTCTTTCCAAGCGATTTCTAACTCTAAATGTCTTTTGGCCATTGCAACACGTTCTGCAATAGTAATTTCAGGCAAGTGTTCTCCTGTTTCAAAAAAGTGTTTTACTTGTTTAAAAAACCAAGGATTACCAATGGTTGCTCTACCTATCATCGCTCCATCTAAACCATAATCATCTCGCATGGACATTGCTCTCTCTGGTGAAGAAATATCCCCATTTCCAAAAACTGGAATATGCATTCTTGAATTATTTTTAACGGCAGCAATTGGCGCCCAATCGGCATCTCCTTTATACATTTGCGCCCGCGTTCGTCCGTGAATCGCAATTGATTTACATCCTACATCCTGTAAACGCTCTGCAACTTCTATAATTTTTATAGAATCATGATCCCAACCCAAACGCGTTTTTACCGATATAGGTAAATCAGTATGTTTTACCATGGCTTCTGTTAAAGAAACCATTAAATCGATGTCTTTTAAAATCCCAGCTCCTGCTCCTTTAGAAACGACCTTTTTTACTGGACACCCAAAATTAATATCAATAATATCTGGTTTTGATTGCTCAACAATCTCTATCGTTCGAAGCATAGATTCTAGATTAGCACCAAAAATTTGAATTCCAACCGGACGTTCTTTTTCATAGATATCCAATTTCTTAATACTTTTTGCTGCATCACGAATCAAGCCCTCGGACGAAATAAACTCCGTGTATACCACATCTGCACCCTGCTCCTTGCACAATGCTCTAAATGGCGGATCACTTACATCTTCCATCGGTGCTAATAGCAATGGGAAATCTGGTAATTCTATGTCTCCTATTTTAACCAAAACAATCAATTTTTTAAAAATGCAAAGATAGGAGTTTATATTTTCAATTGAAATAATTTTGTTGCTTTCATGTAAGGTCTTTGTGACCTAGTAGATGTTTTTTTAATAATAAGCCTACACGATTTTTGAAAGCTTGCGGGAGGAAAGAATCTAAACTCCCATCCACAATTTAATTTGAGGTAAATAACTATGACCCGTTGTAATAGAATTGAGTCCTTTATTCTGCTGTTTTATAATATACCGGCTGCTAAAATACTTTTGATTCTCCTCAAGATAATTTATATTTATGATCACAGCACGATGTACTCTCAAAAAATAATCGAGTAAGCATTTTTCCAATTGATTTAAGGACTATCTAACAATATGATTTCGCTGTTTGTATAAAGCATTACACATTTTTCATCGGCCTTTAAATAGGTAATATCTTCTAATTTTCCGAAAATGATTTTATCGCCTTTCGCCACCGTTATAGAAGTCATTTTCTTTGCTACTTTTTTAATAGAAAGTTCTTTGAATACTTCTAATAACCTTTACATGTGCCCAATTCTCATCTTTGGATAAATCTGGATAATTATCCGCGTAAGATTCATAATTATTATCTTAATCCGTAATTATTAATAGTCTCGCAACAAGAATTAAAAGCAATAAAATAATTTTGAATATATCTTTTTTTATAAGGTCAAATTCAACTATTTATATCACAAAGAAACATTCGCTAAATAAATAATAAAATGTGTTTTTCAATGAACTGCAATTTACTCAAAAAATATCCTTAGTCATTTCGATAATAGGAGAAATCGTATCATATTGCTCATACTCCACTCTGCCGAAATAACAAATCGCTGTGCTTCAATATTACGATTTAATTTTATATCTATCATATAAATCGAATTGAGGTTAAACATTGTTGAAACAAAAAAACTATCTTTGCAGATTCTTACAAGAAAGATTACGACGAATGAAGCACATTAGAAATTTTTGCATAATTGCACATATTGACCACGGTAAGAGTACACTGGCAGATAGATTATTAGAATTTACAGGCGCTGTTACCGATAGAGAAAAAAAAGATCAATTACTAGACACGATGGATTTGGAGCGTGAACGTGGTATTACCATTAAGTCACACGCGATTCAAATGGAGTACACGTATGAAGGCCAAGAATATATCTTGAACTTGATCGACACTCCGGGACACGTAGATTTTTCTTACGAAGTTTCTCGTTCTATCGCGGCTTGTGAAGGTGCATTACTAATTGTTGATGCTGCACAAAGTATACAGGCACAAACTATTTCTAACTTGTATTTAGCTTTAGAGAATGATTTAGAGATCATTCCTGTTCTTAACAAAGTAGATTTACCATCTGCCAATCCAGAAGAAGTTACCGATGATATTGTTGATTTATTAGGTTGTGATTCCGACGAAGTAATTCACGCAAGTGGAAAAACAGGCTTAGGTGTCGATGCTATTTTAAAAGCAGTTATTGAGCGTATTCCAGCTCCAAAAGGAGACCCAGACGCCCCGCTACAAGCCTTGATTTTCGACTCCGTTTACAATACCTTTAGAGGAATTGAAACGTATTTTAGAGTTTTTAATGGGGAAATAAAAAAAGGGCAAAAAGTGAAATTCGTTGCTACCGGTCAAGAATATTTTGCCGACGAAGTCGGAACCTTAAAACTAGAACAAGTCGTTAAAAAATCTGTAAAAACGGGTGATGTTGGGTATTTAATTACTGGAATTAAAACAGCAAAAGAAGTGAAAGTTGGAGATACCATTACCGACGCTCTTAACCCTACTACCAATATTGTAGAAGGATTTGAAGATGTAAAGCCAATGGTATTTGCAGGAATTTACCCTGTAGATACAGAAGACTACGAAGAGTTACGTAACTCTATGGAGAAATTACAATTGAACGATGCTTCATTGGTATTTCTACCTGAAAGCTCTGCTGCTTTAGGTTTCGGTTTCCGCTGTGGATTCTTAGGAATGTTACACATGGAAATTATCCAAGAACGATTGGAACGTGAATTTAACATGACCGTTATTACTACGGTACCAAACGTATCTTACCATGCATTTACAAATAGAAAACCAGATGAGGCATTTATTTTAAATAACCCTACAGATTTACCAGACCCTTCAACGCTTAATAGAATAGAAGAACCTTATATAAAAGCATCTATTATTACCAAAGCAGATTTTGTTGGTAATGTAATGTCCCTGTGTATAGAAAAAAGAGGAATGATTACGAATCAGACCTATCTAACCACAGAACGTGTTGAATTGAATTTTGACATGCCATTAGCAGAAATTGTTTTCGACTTTTACGATCGTCTTAAAACGGTATCTAAAGGATATGCTTCTTTTGATTATACACCAATTGGGATGCGGGAGTCTAAACTTGTTCGTTTAGATATATTGCTAAATGCACTATCTGTAGATGCGCTTTCGGCACTGATTCATGCAGATAATGCACAGAATATTGGTAAAAAGATGTGTGAGAAATTAAAAGAATTAATTCCAAGACAACAATTCGACATTCCGATTCAGGCTGCCATCGGTTCTAAGATTATTTCGAGAGAAACAATCAAAGCATTGCGTAAAGATGTAACTGCCAAGTGTTACGGTGGTGATATTTCTCGTAAACGTAAATTATTAGAAAAGCAGAAGAAAGGAAAGAAAAGAATGCGTCAAGTGGGGAATGTAGAAATTCCGCAGCAAGCATTTATGGCTGTTTTAAAATTAAATGATTGAGGGTAATAAAATCTTGCTTAATCTCTTAGGATTTTCTAAAAAAATTTGTACATTTTAGGTCTTATTATAGAGATCTATGAAAATAACACACTTGAGTGCCGAATGTTACCCAATTGCGAAAGTTGGGGGATTAGCAGATGTAGTTGGCGCTTTACCAAAATATCAAAGTAATTCTGATCGTACTTCTGAGGTTATCATGCCATTTTATGACAACAAATTTACTCAGAGTCATGAATTTAGTACTGCTTATAATTCAACCCTTGAATTAGGCAGAGAATCCTATAATTTTAAAATTCTAACATTAGATAATAACGCTGTAGGTTTTGATATTTATTTTGTAAAAATAATAAATCTCTTAACGGTCGATTATGTTTATTCTTATGATGATGCGAATCGGTTTTTAGCATTTCAAATAGCCGCGTTGGATTGGATCTTAACATGGAAAGAAAAACCAACAATTATTCATTGCCATGATCACCATGCGGGACTAACTCCTTTTATGCTTCAAGAATCTTATAAATATGAATCCTTGAACAAAATCCCAGTAATTTTAACAATTCACAATGCGCAATATCAAGGATCTTTTAGTCATGATAAAGTTGGATTGATTCCAGCATTTAACTTTGAAAATATTGGTTTATTAGATTGGAGCGGTATGATTAATCCACTATCTGCCGCCATTAAATGTGCTTGGAAGGTCACTACGGTTTCGCCTAGTTATATGGAAGAATTAAAAATAAAGGCAAATGGGTTAGAGGATTTATTAGTAGCAGAAAGCCATAAATGTGTGGGAATATTAAATGGAATTGATTCCGAAGTTTGGAATCCAGAAACCGACCATTATATTGTAAAAAACTTCAAGAAAAGTGCCGTTGCCTCAGGAAGAAAGGGCAATAAAGAATGGCTTTGTAAAGAATTTAATTTGGATCTAAACAAACCGTTATTTGCTTTTATAGGTAGACTTGTAGGAGAAAAAGGCGCCGAATTATTGCCAGAAGTTTTTCAAAAAGCATTGCAAAAAGAAAACATCTCCGTGCTCTTATTAGGTTCTGGTCATGAGGAGGTTGAAAGCCAATTAGAATCTTTAAAAACTGAATTTGAAGGCACATACAATGCTTTTATAGGTTATGATGAAAAAATCTCTCATATTATTTATGCAGGAGCCGATTATTTATTAATGCCCTCGAGAGTAGAACCCTGTGGCTTAAATCAAATGTACGCCTTACGCTACGGATTGATCCCAATTGTCAGAAAAACTGGCGGTTTAAAAGATACCATAATAGATATTTCTGAAGACGGCTTCGGATTTACACATAAAGACGTAGAGATCGATCAAATCGTTAACGCTATTGAAAGAGCGACTTTATTATATCAAGACAAAACAGCATTCAACAAAAATAGAAAGCGAATCATGAGTATCGATCATTCCTGGAATGCTTCTGCTCAAGAATACATCAATTTATATAACTCATTAAACTAACGAGACATGATTAATAACGAAGTATTATCGATAATTTTAGGAGGAGGACAAGGATCAAGATTATATCCATTGACAGAATCAAGATCAAAACCAGCAGTTCCTATTGCTGGAAAATACCGATTGGTAGATATTCCTATTTCGAATTGTATAAATTCAGAGATTAAACGAATATATGTCTTAACTCAATTTAATTCTGCTTCGTTAAACAGACATATCAAGAACACCTATTCCTTTAGTTTTTTTAGTTCGGCTTTTGTTGATGTATTAGCTGCAGAACAAACACCAGGAAACAAAGGTTGGTTCCAGGGAACTGCAGATGCTGTTCGTCAAAGTATGCACCACTTCTTACGACATGATTTTGAATATGCTTTGATTCTTTCTGGAGATCAATTATACCAAATGGACTTCAACGAAATGGTAAAAGCCCATAAAAAATCGAAAGCAAAAATTTCTATCGCCACAATTCCGGTAAACGCCAGGGATGCGACTTCATTTGGAATTTTAAAGGCAGACGACAAAAATCAAATCACTTCATTTATAGAAAAACCTGATACTTCTTTATTACCAGATTGGACTTCTGAAGTTAGTGGTGAAATGAAATCACAAGACAGAAACTATTTGGCTTCTATGGGAATCTACATTTTTAATAGAGACCTGCTTATTGAGTTAATGAATAATCCTGATACAATTGATTTTGGTGGAGAAATTATTCCACAAGCAATTAGTGAACATAAAACTTTAAGCTATCAGTTCGAAGGATATTGGACTGACATTGGAAATATTGATTCTTTCTTTGAAGCAAATCTTGGATTGACAGATGACATTCCTCAGTTCAATTTATATGATAAATCAAAACGTATTTATACACGTGCAAGAATGCTCCCTACAACTAAAGTTTATGGAACTACATTAAACAGGACAGTCGTTGCCGAAGGAGGGATTATAAGCGCCGCAAAAATTGAGCATTCCGTAATTGGTATTCGTTCTAGAATTGGAGATGAATCTACTGTAATCAATACCTATATGATGGGAAGTGATTTTTATCAAAACCTCGATGAATTAAGCAATAAGAAAAATGTACCTATTGGCATAGGAGCGCGCTGTTTTATAAAAAATGCTATACTCGATATGAATTGTTGTATCGGAAATGATGTTCGAATAAACGGAGGCACTCATTTAGAAGATACAGAAACAGATACCCACGTTATTAAAGCTGGTATTGTAGTTATTAAAAAAGGAGCAGTAATTCCTAATGGATTTGTAATTTAACATATGGCAAAAGTTACTGCATATAGCAAATTTTCTGAATTAGATATCTATCTATTTAAAAGTGGAAAACATTTTAGATTATATGAGAAATTTGGATCTCATACAACAACAGTTGATGGTGTTGAAGGAACTTATTTCGCCGTTTGGGCTCCAAGTGCCAAACAGGTCTCGGTAATTGGAGACTTCAATTTTTGGACTGGGGAAGAACATGCACTAAATGTTAGATGGGACTCATCTGGCATTTGGGAAGGGTTTATACCTCATGTTGGAAAAGGAAATATTTACAAGTATAAATTATATTCTAACAACAGTAATATTATTACTGAAAAGGCTGATCCTTATGCAAGGCGCTGTGAACACCCACCAAAAACGGCTTCTGTAATTTGGGATTCCAATTATTCATGGAAGGATGCTAATTGGATGAAAAAACGTAAAAAGCATAATGCGCTAGATGCCCCTTATTCAGTTTACGAAGTACATCTGGGTTCATGGAAGCGCAATGTTGAAGAAAATCGATTTTTATCGTATACTGAGTTAGCAGATGAATTAGTGTCCTATGTAAAGGAAATGAACTTTACCCATGTGGAGTTGATGCCAATTATGGAGTTTCCGTATGATCCGTCTTGGGGATATCAACTTACAGGATATTTTGCACCCACATCGAGATTCGGGTATCCCGAAGAATTCAAACTTTTAGTGGATAAATTACACCAAAATGATATTGGTATCATTTTAGACTGGGTACCGTCTCATTTTCCAGATGATTCACATGGATTAGGATTTTTTGATGGTACTCACTTATACGAACATCCAGATCCAAGAAAAGGATATCATAAAGATTGGAAAAGTTTAATTTTTAATTATGAGCGCAATGAAGTACGCTCTTTCCTAATAAGTAATGCTGTTTTTTGGCTAGATCAATATCATGCCGATGGGTTAAGAGTGGATGCTGTTGCGTCTATGTTATTCCTTGATTATTCAAGAGAAGAGGGTGAATGGGAGCCAAACGAGTTTGGCGGAAGAGAAAACCTTTCTGTTGTTTCTTTGTTAAAAGAATTAAATATTGAAGTTTATAAATCATTTCCAGATGTGCAAACTATTGCTGAAGAATCTACTGCCTTTCCGATGGTTTCAAAACCAACAGATTTTGGCGGCCTAGGTTTTGGTATGAAATGGATGATGGGATGGATGCATGACACTTTGGACTATTTTGAAAAAAATCCAATTTATAGAAGTCATCATCAAAATAATATTTCGTTTAGTCTTACGTATGCATTTACAGAAAACTTTATGCTTCCACTTTCCCATGACGAGGTGGTCTATGGGAAAAAATCGATTTTGGGAAGAATGCCAGGAGATGAATGGCAGCGATTTTCAAATTTAAGATTACTGTATGGTTATATGTTTTCGCATCCTGGAACTAATTTAAATTTTATGGGGAATGAATTTGGACAACAGGAAGAATGGAATTTTGAAAAAAGCTTGGATTGGAATATTTTAGAGCATGATTCCCATAAAAAAACACAACACTATTTTAAATCTTTAAATCTATTTTACAAAACTACACCTGCTCTTTTTGAAAAAGGTTTTGACCATGATAGTTTTGAATGGATTGCACATGATGATTCTGTAAATTCAGTCATTTCTTATATTCGAAAAGGAAAAAATAGTGAAGTCATTGTTATTTGCAACATGACTCCAAACCCTCTTAAAAAATATAAAATAGGGGTTCCAAAATCTGGAAAATTAAAAGAACTATTTAATAGTGATGCTGAGGAATTTGGCGGTAGTGGAATTTCAAATTCAAAACTAGTGACGGTAAAAAAATCTTCTTGGAATAACAAAAAATATTCTGCTGAAATAACGCTCCCGCCACTAGGTTTTATAGTTTTTAAACAGAATTAACTCATTCCTATTCTTTCTTGATTTACAGATCAATAAAGAATAGGAATTCTATGAAATATCGGTATGTCTTTTAGTTAAAAATATGTTTCCAATGTTTAATTTTTAGTATTTTTGCAACTTTCAGTAAACTAAACATTTATGATCTTAAATACACAACTAGAATACAAGGGAGACCTGTTCCCTACGACCATAAAATCATATAAAAAAGAAGTTGATGTACTTCACTTTAGCACTTCAAATAATGTAATTCTCGATTTAACAGTTTTAAGAGATAGCGTTCTTAGATTTAGATACACTACCGTTGGAAAATTTGATAAAGATTTCTCCTATGCAATTGATAAAAATGTAAATAGAGGTTATAATCATCTTGAGATTTCTGAGGAAGAGGACAAATACATTATTATTACCTCAAAACTAATTTGTCATATTTATAAATTAGATTTGAGAAAAGCCATTTTTGATGTTAAAGACAATTCTATTATTTGTGAGGATGAATTAGGATTTCATTGGGAGGAAAGTTACGAATTGGGTGGTGACATTGTAAAAATGAGTAAAACCGCTCAAATAGGAGAAAGTTACTATGGTCTTGGCGATAAACCTCAGCACTTAAACTTAAAAGGAAGACGTTTTGAAAATTGGGCTACAGATTCTTATGCTTTCGGAAAGGATACAGACCCTATTTATAAGGCAATTCCATTTTATACAGGACTTCACAACAACAAATCTTACGGTATCTTTTTTGACAATACGTTTAAAACGTATTTTGACTTTTGTCATGAGCGCAGAAATGTGACAAGTTTCTGGGCACAAGGTGGAGAAATGAATTACTACTTCATCTATGGCCCAAAAATGCAGGATGTTGTTATCAATTATACAGATTTAACTGGAACTCCAGAATTACCGCCGTTATGGGCTTTAGGATATCACCAATGTAAATGGAGCTACTATCCAGAATCCAATGTAAAAGAGATTACTAAAAAATTTAGAGACTTAAAAATTCCGTGTGATGCTATCTATTTGGATATCGATTATATGGAAGGATTTAGATGCTTTACATGGAATGAAGATTATTTTCCTAATCCGAAAAGAATGGTCAAAGAATTGGCAGACAACGGATTTAAAACTGTAGTTATTATTGATCCGGGAATTAAGATAGATAACGAATATAGTGTATTTAAAGAAGCCTTAGACAAGGATTATTTTTGTAAACGTGCAGATGGTCCTTACATGAAAGGAAAAGTTTGGCCGGGAGAATGTTATTTTCCTGATTTCACGAGACCAGAAGTAAGAGAATGGTGGGCAGGATTGTTTAAAGAATTGATTGAAGATATTGGAGTAAAAGGTGTTTGGAATGACATGAACGAACCTGCTGTTATGGATGTTCCTGGCAAAACTTTCCCGTCTGATGTAAGACACGATTATGACGGGAACCCATGCAGCCATCAAAAGGCACATAACATCTATGGTATGCAGATGGCAAGAGCCACGTATCATGGATTAAAAAAATTCAATTATCCAAAACGACCGTTCGTAATTACGCGCTCTGCATATTCTGGAACTCAACGTTATACATCTACTTGGATGGGAGATAATGTAGCATCTTGGGAACATTTACAAATTGCAAACATTCAAGCTCAGCGATTGGCTTTATCCGGATTCTCCTTTGCAGGATCTGATATCGGTGGATTTGCTGAACAACCAAACGGAGAATTGTATGCACGTTGGATTCAACTAGGAGCGTTTCACCCATTCTGTAGAACACACTCTTCTGGAGATCATGGCGATCAGGAACCTTGGGCTTTTGATGACGAAATTACTAATGTCGTTCGTAAATTTATTGAAATTAGATATGAACTACTTCCATATTTATATACATCCTTTTATAAATACTCGGTTGACAAAGAGCCAATGTTAAAATCATTAGTATTGTTTGACCAAGAAGATACACAGACCCATTATAGAGTAGATGAGTTTATTTGTGGGAACAAGTTACTTATTTGTCCTATTAACGAACCAAATGCTAAGGGAAGAAGAATGTATATTCCAAGAGGTGAATGGTTTAATTATTGGACCAAAAAATCTATCTCTGGAGGTAAAGAAATTTGGGCAGATGCAGACCTAGACAGTATGCCTGTTTTCGTTAAAGCTGGTGCTATAATACCTAAATACCCTGTGCAACAATATGTAGGTGAAAAAACTATTGACCAACTTTCACTAGATGTCTATTATAAAGAAGGAAAGGAAGATTCTGAATTATACGAAGATGCCAATGATGGATATGATTATACAAAAGGACGCTATAGCCTAAAGAAATTTAATCTAGCAGGAAGCGACAATAAATTAATTATTAGAATTCATAAAAGAGGTCAGTACATAACTACTTACGATACATTTAAAATAAACATATTCGGATTACCTTTTGATGTCAAATCAATAAAAGTTGACAATGAACATGTAGATTTAAAAGATGTTCAATTTAAAAATAATTCTTTGGTAGTTTCTAAAGAATTTACAAACCTTCAAATTAAAGGTTAGATATTAATTCTCTTTTGATAAAAGCCTTAGCCAAAATAATTTATTTCGGCTAAGGCTTTTATTTCAAACTTAGGCCTTATTTTAATTGACCAAAAGCCACTTTATTAAGAGCCAAATAAAAGATATAAAAAAACCAGTTAATAAATTAATTGGAGAATTTCTATGAAAAAGAAGATAGGATTAAGAGCTGTTATGCCAATACACCTATTAGAGGAAAACGCTGCTGATAAGAGCATATCTGTTTTTAGAAATTACCGGTGTTAAAATAGATACCTCTGAAGCTATTCGAACTCTTCTAAAAAAAACGCACACTTCACACTGAAGAAAAATACAGGTCAAAAGTCAGAAAATAACTCAATTCTGTTTTAAATCTCTATAAATTTTTTGGTAATCTTGATTATTCGGAGCCAATTGCAATAGCAAAGAACAAGTATTCAATGCATTGTTATTCTTCGTGTTAATCTCTCCCAATAATTGTACATAAAGCAATCGTTCATTGTTAACAAAAAGTTGTAATCCGTTTTCAACTACTTTAATAGATTCAACATTTCTTCCCTCTTGTTGCAACATTAATGCATAGTTGTAATATGCGTTCATATTGGCCGGTTCCTTTCCTATGGTATTACTTAAATATTCCAATGATTTTTCTCGGTCGCCTGTTTCATTATATAACAATCCAAGCATATAATAGGAATAACTAAATTCCGGCTCTTGTTCAACAACTTTTAAGTATAACTTTTCAGCAGCATCTACCCTTCCATTTTGATAATATAACAATGCTAAATTCATTCTAGATCTATTGTGATACCCATCTATGCTAATAGCTCGTTCATACGATTTCATGGCATTCTCATCTTTCCCTTTTGCCTGATAATACAAGCCTATTTGATGCTGCCCAGATGCAAAATCGGCATTTACATTCATCCCCTCTAAAAATTCTTTTGTGGCTTTTGCATAATTCGGATCGGCACTTACATCAATCCCTAGCATATTGAAATATTGAGCTGCAGAAATTCGAACCATTCTCATGGAATCTGTTAATAGTGGAATGATATTATTTGCAACTTGCTGGTTTCTCATTCTTTCCAATGAGAGTATCGTTTCATTTCTTACAATTGCCGAAGAATCGTTTAAATAACGCACCAAGTTATTTAACTGACTTGGATCCAATGATTGATTCGCATATAGACTCAACGCAGTTGCACGTGCAATTTCAGGATAATTTCCGTCTGCCATTAATCTCTCGAAAGCAGTTATATCTCCATGATACCCTTTTAATAATTGATCGGAAAAATGATCAGCACGTTCTTCTCCAAATTTGGATACAATCACATCTTTGGCCCACTGAGGAGATTTATTTTCATGACAACCATTGCACGCATTTGGAACACCATGACTTACTGTTTGATCTGGCCTAGGTATCCTAAAACTATGATCACGTCTAAAATCATTTCCCATATAAATTTTACCTGGCATATGACAATTGATACATTGAGCACCTTCTGAACCAACTAAATGAAAATTATGCGACGGTTCATTATATGCAGGTTCATGACAAGTCAAACAAAGATTATTCCCTTGTTTCTTCAACTTTAAGGAATGTACATTGTGACAATCTTTACAAGAAACACCGTTATGATACATTTTACTTTGAACAAAAGAACCATATACGTAATCTTCGTCTCTAATTTGACCATCCAATTCATACAAAGGATCAATCAATAAACTAGGAGAATAATGATCCATAAAACTTCCAGAATAATCAAAATACTCCGTTAGCTGTGCTCTTCTAGAGTGACATCTAGCACATTTATCTACCACTTCCTTAGAATCCATCTTTGTATCCATATATAGTGATGGAGGGAGTTTGTCCTCCATCGGATTCTTATAAAAAGAAACATGTGCACTTGATGGACCATGGCAAGCCTCACAACTCACATCTATTTCACTGAAAGTCGTTTTATAGGTATCCGTTTTACTTTGGTAATTTTTTTGAAGATTTGTAGAATGACAATCAGCACACATGGTATTCCAACTCATCGCTCCACCGGTCCAATGCAACCAATCACCATGATTTATATCTACAGCACTATTTAACGAAAACCATGTGTTTTCAACACTATTCCAAGCAGTAGTTAAACATTGATATTCACCATTCGGAAATTTGATTAAGTATTGCTGCAGTGGGGTCACACCAAAAGTATATTCTATTTTAAAATCTTTATATGTTCCATCCTCACTTTCCGTATTCACATAATAATCAGCACCCTTCTTAAAAAACTTACTTTTAACAGTTTTAGATGTAAATATTTCGTTATTAAAATCTGCCAATATACTACTAGAATCGGCAATTTTCATTGCTTGATCGTGATGAGAACCTTGCCAATCTTGAAATTGTTCCAAATGACATGTTTTACAAGTTTCTGAACCCACAAAGGAAGCAGATAACTCCTTTCCATCTTTTATTTCCGTGTATTCCACTTTCTCTTTAGAATTACAAGCAGCGCAAAAAAGAATACAAATAAAGATTCCTAAATTTCTAAAAAAAGATAAAAGTGAAGCGTGATACAAAGTCATAAAAAAAGAAAACTTATTCCGCCAAATATACTAATTATATCCTCAGTGAAGGAATATAAAAAGAGAGAGCGAAAATAAATTGTGCTCTCTTTTAATTAATCCAAATTCCTTAATTTTTTTGTTTTTCAACGGACATCCAAAATAATTATCTCTAGACATAAAGTCATCCAAATCTAAATCTTCCTCACTATATACATTTGGATATTTTAAAGGATCTACTCCTTCTTTACGAGTATTCATATAGCATCCACCTTCCTTTATAATCGTCATCTCCTAGCCTGGAGTCAGAAATTAACGGGTAACTATCTTTAAAAACAGCACCTCCATATAATACTTCAAAAGAATCCCTATTTAGTTTAAGTATCGGAACTAAAAGTCCAGTATACTTATCGCAACTAGCATGTATTGGAGGTTGCGGACGGCTTGCAGTAATTAAATTATCATGTGCTAAAGTTTCCGCTAAGGAAAGACTGCTTACTTCTATCACATTTATCTCATTCGACTCATCATCTACTGAATAGCCAACAACTAACATAAGGGTTAAAATCAACCTAAAGAACCACAGTTTTTCAAAATTATCATTCAAGACAAAATTATATATACAATTCGTCAAAACATATTAGTCATCTAACATTTAGAAACGTATTTTTTTATTTCTTTTGATACATTTCCAATTCAACATATACGGGTAAATGATCTGATCGATATTTTAAATCTACTCCATCTGTTAAAACAGCATATTTTTGAACTTCTATCAGCCCCATTCTAGACACGAAAATATAATCAATTCGTTTCGTAACTGGCATATCAAAATGAAAACCATTAAAAGTTCCCACTGGACCAAAAGGGGCTTTCTTACTAGCATCATAAGAATCTATTAAAAACTTATTTAATTTACCAATTACTTCGCTTTCTGGTAAAACATTTAAATCTCCCATAAAAATTACAGGTAAATTATCTTTATTCTCTTCTTTAATTTTTTCTTCAATTAAATTGATACTCTTCTTTCGTGACTCCACACCTTTATGATCAAAGTGTGCATTAAATACCCAAAACGTTAAGCCAGTCGCCTTTTCCATTAATTTGGCATAGGTACATATTCTTGGCAATGAAGCATCCCAATTCTTGGATGGAACTGTCGGTGTTAAAGACAACCAAAAAGTATTCGATGTAATAACGTCAAATCGCTTTTTGTTATAAAAAAGAGAAGCATACTCTCCCTTTTCTGCGCCGTCATCTCGCCCTACTCCAATCATCTCATATTCAGACATCCATTGCTTCATATAAGAAACCTGATGCGAAAGTCCTTCTTGAATTCCGAAAACATCAGGGTCGTAAAACTTAATCTGTTCTATTAATTTATCTTTTCTATTTGACCATGCATTTTCTCCATCAGAAGGATTGTCATAACGAATATTGTAGGTCATAAACGACAATTGAGATTGCTGACAGTGAATCGTGATAACTGTCAAAAAAGAAATTATAAATATTAGTTTTTTCATAATAAAATAGATTCGCTATAGAAAAAATAAGAACTTGTCTCATCCATAAAATTAACTTACCTGTAAAAGTAAAAAAAGTTGACCAATATGCAATCATTGATTAACTTTAAGATTGTAATTCCTATAGTTATATAACTATTCTATAGAATCGTGTCCTTTCAGTACCTTCTAAAAATTAAAACTTTAATTTTTCATCCTTATCCCAAAGACCCCAATAAGCTCCAACATCACCTTCGGCTCCTACTTTCCAAGGTTCATCAAAAGATGAAAAATAAAACAACTCCAAATCATCAGTTTCTGCCCACTGTTGCGTATTGATAAAATACCTTTTTGCATTGTCATAGGACGGATACGCACCTTCAAAGCTTTCTCCCATACTTGGCCATCCTGTTTCAGTAATAATAACTTTTTTGCCATTAGCGACTTTTACCGCTTGGTTGTACATTTCTTTCATATATACAAGCGCATAATCAATCCTACACCCTTCCCAATATGGATAACAATTCGCCAAAATTACATCACATGCCTCTGTAATTTTTGGTCTATCTACAAACTCATAGTAGGCGTCAACATATCCCACAGGAATAGTTGGAATAGCCTCTTTTACTTGCTGTATAAAGTGTAGTAACTCACTTTCAGATAAATCTTTACGATATAGGACCTCGTTACCAACTGCGGCGATATCTACATAACCTTCCTTAGCTAATTTAATGAGTCCTGCTATTTCCTGATTATTAATCTCATTGTCATCACCTAGCCATGCTCCAGCCAAGGTTTTAATCCCATATTCCTTAGCAATTCGCGGGATAGCTTCATTACCATCGGTACATGAAAATGTACGAATCCATTTAGTATATGGCTTTATAATCTCCATCCTCCTTCTAATTTGATCTTCCGTAATTTGATCCCCCGGATTTTGACCTTCCTCATATAGACTAAAACATATTCCATGCATGCCATTTTTCAATAGCCTATTAAATATATTTTGGATTCCCCTATCTGTTTTACTAGCATAATCTACTCCTGCTAGTGCCAATTTTTTCCCTTCTCTAACCGACATATAATATTTCTTTTTAGTATCTGATTTTATAATTCTCCTCTCCTTTTCACCAATGCTTCTTTTATGTCATGAGCCCTCGATTCATTCAGACTATATTTCCACATAACCCAAATCGCCAGTGAAGCCGTTATAGATGGAATAAGAATATCTGCTATTCTTAAATTTGTCATGGTTTCGACTGATTGTAATGTAGCATTTTGATCAAAACCCACTACTTTTAATACTAAACCTCCTAAAACCAAAGCCAAGGCTTGCCCTAACTTCACCATCCACCAATAAATAGCACCAAAAGTCCCTTCCTTTCTCGGCATCCCATTATTCAATTCATCTAAATCACAAACATCAGCAGTCATACTCATCATTAGCGTAAATAAACCTCCTAAGCCAAATGCTATAAATGGAAGTGGCATAAAGATTAACCAAGGATTCTCTGGATCAAATGCCCACCATTTAAGGACATAACCTATTATTGAAATTGCTGTAGAAATTATAAAGGCTTTTCTTTTCCCCCAATTATTTGCGATCCAAGAAATGATTGGAATTACAACAAATGCCGTTAAAAATGCGGTTACAGTAGAAAACCATGCTGGCCAGTTTCCTGCCAGTACAAAATCGCCATTAAACATATAATAAACAATAATAAAAAAACTAAAAGATGCCACCATCTGAAACCCATTAAACACCAAAAAAGTGGCGCCACAAAGTTTCATAAAAGGCTTGTTTTTAGAAACCTGCACAATTCCTTGAAAAAGATCTTTCCAGTTTGAAAACATTGTTTTAAACGAGATTACTTTTCTATTTTCCATATGCGAGGAATCAATACCTTTGCAAAAGAAAGCAGGAAGTAAACCTAGAACTATACAAATCGCTCCAACGATTACAGAAAGGCGCTGAACTCCTATGGCTTGTGTTTCGAATATATCTGGACTTGCAATAAGCACCCAAAACCACGGAACAATCATCCATGCAATTTGACCAATAATTTGGGAAAACGCCATTAAACGTGTTCGCTCGTTATAATCAGAGGTCATTTCATATCCTAATCCTATCAAAGGAGTTGCAAACATGGTATTTCCAATTAAGAAAACCATCGATAAAATTAAAAAATACCAAAAGTTAAAAAACTCCGTGTTCTCTGGATCTAATTGCCATAAAACTGCAAACAATACGCCGCTTAATATAGCTCCAACAAAAATATAAGGCCTTCTTCTCCCCCATCTCGATTTTGTGTTGTCTGAAATAAAACCCATTATAGGGTCTGTTAAAGCATCAAATATACGTGGAAGACCCCCTAATAATCCTGCTAAAAAGGGATCCATTCCAAAGGCAGTCAATAAAAAAAACATAAATATAGCTAAAGATCCTGGCAACAAGTTTAGCACTAGGTGACCTGCACCAAAAGCCATCTTTTGGCCAAATGCCACTCTGTCTTTAGGAGCGGTTTTAGAATGTTTCATACCTTAAATATTTAATTAGTTGTAAGTATTATTCTATACTTTGGTTATATTTTCTTTTCAAGATTTCAAATGCTCTTTTTTTGTTTCGCTCTATATCAACCATTCCCCAATATTCCTCATTTGGTGCACCATCATATGGAACTCCGCTACTATTCGGAGCCTGTCCTCCCGTATCTTGTTTATTATTATTCCCTGCCTTCCACCAACCATCAGTAAATGAAAACATGGTAACTCCCGAACAGACTTCAGTAGCATTAAAAATTATATTTAAAATATTCTGGTTAGCATCTGCTTGCGCCCTCTCATTGACTCCTGCATGATATCCCTCTTTCTCAATCGTCATATAACTATCACTTCCTGCTTCAGAGAGATACATGGGTTTGGTGCTAATCGCAACCCACTCTTCGAAAACTTTGTTTGGAGTATCCCAGCGGTATAAATTCATTCCCCAAACGTCTATACTAGGACACGTAGAAAGTGCCAGAGAATCTGGCAATTCCCCATGGGCTGTTGCTACAGGATGTAATGGGTCATTTTTATGTATCAGTTCCGAAGCATTATTTAATAGTTGATACCAATTTTTTAGGTCTCCTTCGAACCATTCCGGATGATAATTGTACTCATTCCCCAGTTCCCATAACAAAATAGCATCATGATTTTTATACTTATTTATATAATCGATAAAGGTTCCCGAAAGGATATCAAAATTTCCATCTTGGTTATATCCAAAACCTATAATTAATTTTATACCAGCAGCGCATATTTCATCTAAAACAGCCACATCATCAATAGGGGCATAGGCTCTTATCGTATTTATTCCTGCCTCAACCATCAAATTTAAATCCTGAGTTAAGTTACCAAAATCTCTTGAAAGACTACCCTTAGGAACTGGGTGGTAACAAATACCTTTGATTAAATATGGGTTCCCATTGACCAAAATTTGACGTTCCAAAATTGTTATTTTATTAGCGGTTTCAATAGTATTACAGGAGATTAGCATCCCAATAAAAAACGTCACTATGGACTGTCTTAACATTTCCAAACTATTTTATGGGTTAATTTTATTCATGATTCATTACTTTAAACTTCTTCGATGGGACTAATATATCATTCAAAAGCAACGCCATATTACCATTGTATGTTTTCGTTATTTCCTGTCCATCTCTGGTTATCCCGTTAAAAACTCCTTTATCGACAAAATCCCATAGTGCATATTTTGCTTGGCTCTTCAAATTGATTAAACCAAAGTGATTTTCAGAACCCAATATATTTTCCGCATCTTTCCAACTTTCATCAAAAGCTTCAAAATAAAAACACGATATCCCTTTTTCTTTCGTCCAATCGCGCATATACTTATAATACAAGGCTTCTTTGTATTCATCAGTTGCTTTTGATCCGTGGTCTCCGTACTCTTTATTGGAGTTACTTGCCCATCCAGTTTCACCAATATGAATAGGTTTATTTACACCTAGACTTTTCATATAATTTAAAGTGCTTTGATATTGAGAAACGGCATAGTCCTTTGCGTGAAGCATAGCGACTTCAATTTTCTCTAGATCACTCAATTGTTCATTATTTGGCACACCCCAAAAGGCAGGATTGTAGTGCGTGTCGTGCATAGGGTATGTGTGCAGAGATATATAATCTACCGCTTTGATAAGGTTTGTTAAATCATTTACATGATATTCGCTTTCCCCACCTCCCCATGAAGCAAAATTATCTGAACTTGTAATCCATAAATCTATTGGAAGTTCTTCCTTCTTTTTAAGACCTTGTAAATGATTAACCCATTTAAGAATCACTCCTGGCTGCACGTAATAACTTTCTGCCCATTTCACCATTGCCTCGTTACCTACAGCAATAATCTTTACAATAGTTGGATACTTTTTTGCCAAAACTATTGCTCTGCCGATTTCCTCCGCGTTGTCTCGACTTTCTACTTCATGATTCGGAACTCTATTTGTCCAAGCATTTTCACAATCAATCCAAGCACCCAACATTACATACATTTCAAAATTTGGATCTTCAACTTTTAATTGACTAATAGTCTTTAATAAATTGGCCGTCTGTTCTAGTTGAACATTATAGGTGCGCAATAGTTTAATTCCCATAGCGGCCAAAATTTTCATATCTTCTTTTAGTTGATCAATAGTTGGTTCTATATCTCGCGAATTCTCCCGATAGCCACTATATGAAATTGCTAAATAGTCTGGGTTACCTAATATATCTTTTGCTGATATTTTCTTCATATTATCTTGTTTGTTCGTCTCTTCTTTATTTACACAGTTAATCATCATAAAACTGATTACTCCGACTGAAAGTATTTTATAAAGGGTCTTCATTACTGTCTCCTTGTTAGATTAGTTTTCTTGTAATGAAACAATGATTACTTCGATTTCACCAGTTCTTCTAAAAATCTGAGCACTTATTCTAGTATCTAGCTGTAAAGAATCAAAATACATAGGTGCTCTGTCAGAATAATAAAGTCCTATTCCGCCTTTACTAGCTAATTGATAAATTACAGGTGTTTGGCAATAGGTAAAACAGAGCGAATTCTGTTCTAATTCTATTTTTTTTAATTGTTTATTTACATCAACATAATGAAACGTTCTAGACTCTTTTAAAAACTCTTCCTTGCGCAACATTTTGGGATTAAATTGTAGTTGCCCATGCTTTACAAAAACTCCTAGTTCTCCAAATCGACTCAAAATATCTTCTTTTACTTGTCCAGTCAGTCCAGGCTGTTGCGCCCCTTTACCTCCTGGAGTATGCGAATAAGGATCCGTAGGAAATGCCCCATACAATTCTGGTGATTTATACACTCCAATTCCTTCATGTATTTCGTAATAATGCTCGAATAACCTTACTACAACCTCTTCATTCTCATTACTCGAAATAGCATCAAAACAAGTTTCTTGAACACTCAGCAACAATTTAGAAACCATATGCCAATAAATCGAACCTAGTCCTTCATAACCATAGAATGTTCCTGATCTACCAGTAAATGCTTTGTGGTTAAAAACATCCTCAAAAATCTCCAACACTAATTTTTCTTCTTTATTTAAAATATCTCCAAATTCTTCCTTTGATAATTGAGACAAGGCCGTCTTTAGACTTTCGGCATTGTTAAAACTTCCATTAAAATGAACTTGTCCTAAGATATCTTTTTCAATTATTTCGATATTTCCCTCTTCCAAAAGTCGATGCAACAAAATAGAAGTTGCCAATTTTTCTACTGGCAAATTATTCCGCTCCGTAAATCTTGGAAGTTTTTTATCCGGATATAAAATATAACTGCACTGATCTGGTCTAAAGAGTACACTGTTTTTTAACCCATCCAATAATTCTAAAGACGATGTGGCCGATATAAAACCCGAACTTAAAATAGCAACCTGACCTTCTAGCATTAAGGGTAAATGTGAAATTGAAACCTCATCATCATTTTCAACAGTCATTAAATTATACGAATGATACAAATTATCAGTTCTTTTATTCGCTTTAATAGTATGATTTAAATATTCCAATGTAACCTCAATAAAGGACAACAATCTCTCTTTACTAATTACTTCTTTAACGTTAGAATGCCCACTTTTATAAATTCCACTTCGGTAATTATCAGCTGCATTTCCCAAACCGTCCACTATTATTTTTCTTTCTCTATTGGAAATTCTTGAAATTAAAATGTTAGTATTTGATGTAAATGTTTCCAAAACACGCTCTAAAAACAAAGCCAATTCTAAAGATACTGAGTATTGGTCTTCCGAGGCATTTTGAACAGTCTTGTCAAAGAAGTTTAAAAAACGTCTTAAATAATACAGCGTTACCATGGAAACTCCATTCCCTACCAAAGCATTGTTTGCATCATTCCATTCGGGTCTTTGCGTATTCATCCAAATTCCTCCCTCTGGAATAAAGTTCGACACTTTTGTCAAAGTCGTAACTAACAGTTTTTCAATAAGATTTACATTGTAAACCTCGTTATTCTTATCTTTTAGCAGGGCTCCATCCCCTCCAATGATTTTCTGCTCTTTTCTGATTCTTTTATCCAAAGAAACATCAAAGTCAATCGTATCTTTAGGGTTCGATAAAATGTCTTTATAACTTTTTATTTTATATGGTATATTGGCAAAAACGAAAATGTCTTGATTGAAATAACTCGATAATTTATTTGGGTAATGATCTTCTATAAATTCTAAAAACTTTAACAAGTAAATAATCTGATGATCCCCCCAATACCCAATATAAGACCAAGGATCATCTGGCTCTATTGTTTCCCAATCAAACCCATCTTTGGTTACCTTGTAGGGGTTATAACCGTCAAAAGTAGTTGCGTTTAAAAACTTATGAATCATATTTTCGATAAACTCCGGATATGAATGTGCCAAGGCTTCCCAGTTCTGAAAAATATCTCTCCAATTACCTTCGTAATCTAATATTTTAGAGTCATCTACTTCATTATATGTATTGATAGAAAACTTATTCCATGGTCTACTCGGATCTCCGTGTCGTCTACTAAATTTTAACGGCATGTATTCAAAAGCCAATCTTTTTAGATCTAAATCTTGCTCTTTCTCAAGTAACTCTTTTAATTGATTTAGTGTAAAATATTCTGATAGAGCATTTAGAAGTTGTCCATTCCGTTTTAATACATCCTTATTCGCTTTTGAAATATAGTTTATAAAATCTGATTTTTCAATTTGATAGTTATCATCGAAAACACCACCACGCATAATATTGAAAAGCGTGTTCGAAAAATGACGTCCGTTTCGCATTTTGTCGGCGGTCATTTGCAACGCATCTGAAGATGCATTTAAACAAAATAACTGTTTTGTCCCCAACGCTATATCCTCTTGAACTAACTCAAAAATATCTTTCTTGCTCTTGATTAATTCAGACGTATGAACGATGGAGTTTATAGTCTGATTTACGTCTGCCACAATCATCCAAGTCTTTTGTCTATCTGAAGACAACACTATCGAAGTTGAAACAAAATAAGCCCCCTTTTCTGCTCTTATATCATTTTCTTGAACTATTGATTTTCCTCTTCTAAAATCTGCTACTTGTAAAGAAGAAACCAAATAAGTCACATCCTCCAAACCATAAGACCATACTACGGAAGCTTTTAACGCTTCGCTAGGTTCAGCCCGATCTACAATGATAGCACTTAATGAAAATACTCCGATTCCAACTTCCGCCTCCAATTCATTTTTCTTGTAGGCATCAACAAGGTTACTTCGAATTGCTTGTAATCCCTCTTCAACACCATAAGGCATAATATTCTGAATTCCGTCTAAAAGAGTTACACTAATTTCATCACTATTATTGTTTATAAGTATACTCTTTTTTACAAAACCATATGTATGACTAAAGTTCCATTGATATCTGAAAGTGAGCCCCAAACTATGATTGATCTCTTCGTAAATAATTTTGTTTCCAAAACTATTTTTATATAAATTACGTTGGGTTTTATAAGTTCCTATATATCTGTCCGAAAAAGGTTCCCATAATAATATTTTATCGTTTACGTGAACTTGAAATATAGTTTTACTCCCAGTAATATCTGACGCTTCTGTAATTTTATCATCGGAATAATAAGGGAAAAGTGCTGACTCGCTATCCTTTCTACCTGCTGTTAATCCACCTCTACTTGAGATAAACATCCAATGATTAGAATCGCTTACAATACTCATGAAAAAAGGTCGCATCAAATCATAATTTGAAATTTTGTAATATGATTCGTTTTCGAATTGAATTAATTCTCCATCCACTTTTTTTTCATCCATAAAAACTTCTTTACGTCCTATATATATTGACTTATTAATCATTGATTTATATTGAATATATTGTTGACCATCCTATTATTAAGAGATAATAATCCCCATTCTGGTCGTAAAAAAATTCACTCCAGTTCTAATTATATTGGAACAATCTGTTTATAATTTGCTGTTTTAGAATCCTAACAAATGAACTATTTTATTTAATAAAGGTCACATCTGAATTATTCAGTTTGCGATCTTAAAACTTTCCAAATTCAATTTTTACTGATACACTCTTATATAATCAATTTCCATATTTGATTCTGAAAAATTCGTATCAATGGATCCTCCTGCTATACCTCCCATAGCGATATTCAATATTAGATATTGATCTGCATTATAAGGCCAGGTATTATTGTCTTTTACCGGAGGATTGTATCTGTAATGTTCCACGTCGTCTACTTTAAATACTATTTCTTCCGCAGTCCACTCTACTATATACGTGTGGAATTTTGTTGAAACATCTGCTAAAAACTGATTTCCATGATTTGCTGTATTTCCAAAACTTGATGGTGTATGCATCGCACTAGATATAGTTCCTTGTAATTTCCCAAAATGCTCCATAATATCTATTTCTCCACAAGCGGGCCAACCCACAGTATCAATATTATCACCCAACATCCAAATTGCTGGCCAAGTCCCTTTGCCTTCTGGTAATTTTGCTTTTACTTCAACTCTTCCATAAGTAAAATCAAAGTTCCCTTTTGTTAACATTTTTGTAGAAGTATAACTCGCGCCCTTATAATTTTCCTTTTTTGCTGTAATTGTCAAAAACCCATCCTTTACACTCACATTATCCGTTCTGCTGGTATAGTATTGTTCTTCTGCATTTCCCCATCCACAAAGATCAGGGCATCCCGTGCCAATATCAAAACCCCATTTTGTATTATCTGGATTTCCAGCGACATCAAATTCATCAGAAAAAATCAAGGTTGAAAACAGATCTGGAGTCACATATATTTTAACCTCCTTGGAGATGTTAATTACTTCGCCTGTTTTTGAGTAGGCATAAACGGTTATACTAAAATCATTCGTTCCTTTTTCCGTAGCAGTAAATTCCATGTCACCACTTATGCTTTCAACTTCATTGGCTGTATCAAATTCAAATCCATATTTCACTGCATTTGCTGCAGAAGCTTTACACTTAATTACACCGTTTCCATCTCCATTTGGGTTCTCAGAGTTTGCTCCTACCACTTCAATAGTCACGTTCAAATCTTTAGGAATAATTAATTCCTCTTCAACAACTTCAATTGCATCATCATCGGCATCGCAACTAGAAACCATGGCCAGAAATATTACCATAGTAAAACCCAGACAACTATTTTTTAACAACCTATACATCTATATTAAGCTAAATAAAAATTGATACTATTTAAAGGATAAAGGAGTTTTCAATTCCTCCTTTATCCTTACTAATTTGTTTGTTTTATTGAACAGGTTTCTCTGTTTGGAAATTACAATACCAGGCACGCGGGCCCTCTTCAACTCTAACTTTTAAAGTAGTTTCGGTAATCGCTATTATTTCAAAAGTACTATTCTCTACATACCAAGACATAAATCCACCATTTGAAAAATTTAAGGTTGTTCCTCTATATTCTCCATCCATAGTTGCTATTGATGACGATGGACTCAAAGAGACATTTTTAACACCCGTTATAGACGAAACGATATCGGTACCGTGACAAGTATCACCATCAACTCCTATTTCAGAAGCATAATCTCCTGGAATGTAAGCATCTCCAGCGGTCTGCTCAAAAGTCAATACACCAGAACCAGATTGCGTAAATACAAATTCTGCATCGTACATACATAGTTTATCTTCATGCCAAGCAAATGAGGTAAACCACTGAGACCATGTATGCTCTCCACCAGCCTGAACCGTATTTGGACCCAAACCAATATTACCAGGTTTGTCTGCCGCCCAATACCAAGTTTTACTCGAACTTGTGCCTCCTGATAAAAAGTCTTTAGCCTCTGGATCTTCAAAATCACTGCGCACAGTTACGTCTATTGATTTACTGCTTGTTGCTCCAGCTGTTCCAACAGCTAACACCGTTATCGTGTAGATATTAGTCCCAACCTTTCCAAAAATAAAAGAATGATTTCCACCCGGAGCAGAAATTATTTCTTCGTTGTATACATATTGATAAGATATCTCATTGTCCGCTGTGGCATTAAAATTTACCTTTCCACTTCCATCTCCATATGGGTTTGATGCATCAGCACCAATAATTTCGATACTTACTTCTATATTCGAAGGGGCAATAATATCTCCAAACTCATAGGTCTCTTCTTCACAACTCACCAACAAGGCGGCAAATATCGTAAAGATTATTTTTGTTAAGAATTCTATATTTTTCATTTTTTTTATTTTTTAAATTCTAATTATGGAAGTAAAGATTATCTATATACACTTTAGCGCTTTCTCCTGACGTATCAAATAGCAATTGTGTAATGCCCGATGTATCCGTCGTATAATCCGCTAATGGAATCTCGATACTTACCCAACTTCCATGCACCATAACTCCGACATTTTCTATATCTTCCTTAAGAGCATCTCCGTCGCCATAAGCCGTATTGACAAGTTTCAATCCAAGACTCGTTCCGTCTGGTGTCCAATAATCTATATGAACATGCGTCATTGTGGATAAATCCGTTGCATTTCCATAATCGGTTACAATTCCAGTGAAACTTAAATTCTCATATAACCAGGTATTGTTACCTTCTATCTCAACTTCAGTTAATGCAGTCGTCTGTCCCCAGTTTGGATTTACTTCACTTAATGCAACTCCAGTATAGGCGTCACTATAAATAGAAATCACATTGACAGCATCTAAAGTCGGAATCGGTGCTGCCACCAATGGTGCCGGAGGGATTTCCTTATAGAAATAAAAATTATCTATAAATACTGTAGCGCTTTCTCCTGACGTATCAAATAAAAGTTGTGTAATCCCAGATGGATCTGTCGTATAATCTACAAGTGGAATATCTACACTTACCCAACTGCCCAAAGTCATAGTTCCAACGTTTTCTATATCCTCTTTTAAAGGATCTCCGTCACCATATGCCGTGTTCACTAATTTTAATCCTAAACTAACTCCATCAGGCGACCAATAATCAAAATGTGCGTGGGTCATCCCAGAAAGATCTGTAGCATTACCATAATCAGTTACAATTCCAGTAAAACTTAAACCCTCATATTTCCAAGTCTTATTACCTTCAATTTCAACTTCAGTTAAAGCGGTAGTTTGACCCCAATTTGGATTTACTTCACTTAAGAAAACATTGGTATAAGCATCACTGTAGATTGAAACTACATTAGCAGCTTGTGCTGTTGGCGCTGTTGCTGCAACTGCGGGTGATGTAGGTACATCTTGATAGAAATAAAAATTATCTATATATACATTTGCAGTCTCACCTAGTGTATCAAATAAAAGCTGTGAAATACCGGATACATCTGTAGAATAATCTGCTAAGACAATATCAACAGACACCCATTCTCCTTGTATTACTGACCCTACTTCTTTCAAATCTGCTTTTAATGGGTCTCCATCGTCATAGGACGTGTTCACCAGTTTTAAACCTAATTTTACTCCATCTGGCGACCAATAATCAAAGTGAACATGTGACATTCCCGAAAGGACTGTAGGATTGCCATAATCGGTTACAATTCCCGTGAAATTTAAGGAATTATAAAACCATGTATTATTACCCTCTATTTGAATTTCGGTTAAAACAGTGCTTTGTCCCCAATCCGGATTTAATTCGCTTATAGCAATATTAGTATATACATCGCTGTAAATAGAAACCACATTAGCTTCTTGCGCTGTTGGCTCTGGAGCAGGCGTTACGGGCTGTAAGATTTCTACTGTTTCAAACTCTATAGTCTCTTCGGTTGTTTCAACCGCAGCTCCTTTAGCCACAACCCTAATGGAATAAGTTCCTGGTTCTGCATAAATATACGAGGCTGTTTCTCCAATATTCGCCATCACTGGTTCATCAATTCCCGTTTCTCCAAAATATACGTCAAACGAAGTAGCAAATTCTGCTGTTACCGTTACATTTACCTGTTTCGAAATAACCTCGTCGTTCATAGATGTAATTACCAAATTAGTAGGAGCATTAAACGACACCACTAAAGGAACCATAGCTTCCGTTTTTAATCCCGAAAGTCCAACTCCAATTACCTTTACCTCATAATTTCCCTCTGGATATATACTATTAGTGCTTTCCCCTTGCTCTATACTTACTGGAGTTGTAATATCATTGCCATAATGAACTTCGTATGAGGTTGCTCCTTCACTGTTTGGTGTAATGGTAACAAGACCTGTATTATCTGGTGTCACTGTAAACAGCGCTGACACATTTTCTGGCGCAGTGATGCTATCAATAAAGTCTAGATTACCAAAATCCTCCTCGGTACAACTCGAAACCGCTGTTAGTAATAAAACAACACTTATTATATAGTTGAATGTTTTCATGTTTATAATTTTTTAATTTTAATATCTAGGATTTTGTAGCCATGTACCTCCTGCCAATTCAATTTCAATTGATGGAATAGGAAATATTTCATGTTTTCCTGTTTCAAATCCATCTATTTCTTGAGCAGCTCTATCTGTTCTCACCAAATCGAAAAATCGGTGACCTTCTCCTACCAATTCTACTCTTCGTTCGTGATAAATAGCTTGAGTCAAGTCGGATCCAGTAGCAGAAATTGTATGATCTGTGCCTCCAAATGCTCGAGCTCTAACTCTGTTTAAATAACCTTGCGCAATATTATCGCCCAAACTACCTCTGTTATAAGCTTCCGCCGCCATTAACAATACGTCAGCAAAACGTATGGCTCTATAATTATTAGGGTTTGTAAGGTTTGCATCTCCTGTATTCAAATCTCCTTTACGTGCAATATATTTTCGGTTATAATAACCCGTATGTTCAAACCCTGTTGCATATGTTGCCTCATTGTCAGCAGCCCATTGCTCTATATCCAAAATCGCAACGTCTTTACGAAGATCGCCCTCTTCAAATTCATCTACTACTTCTTGCGTTGGTACGTTAAAACTAAATCCAGAATCAAATTCAGGACCCGTATAATTTCTAATACCATTAAACCCTACAGCAACATTACCTTCACTGCATTGCAAACAATCAAAACTACCTCCTTCTGCATCAGAATATTGAATTTCAAAAACTGACTCAACTCCATTTTCCCCATCATGCTCAAAAATTGCATCATAATCATCCACTAAATCGTAAGGACCGGCGATCACCTGATCAAGTACTTCTGCAGCTTCTGAAAATTTATCTTGAAATAAATATACTTTTCCTAAAAGAGCATTTGCAGCACCGCTTGTCACTCGACCTTTTTCAGGCTGTACTGATGGTAAATTGGACGCAGCAAATTGTAAATCGATTTCTATCTGTGCATAAACTGCGGTCTTAGGAGTTCGTTCTATACTAAATTGATCTCCAAATTGTATTCTTTTATCTACAGACAACGGCACATCTCCAAACCATTTTACCAATTCAAAGTAATAATAGGCTCTTAAAAATCGTGCTTGTGCCAATACTTCATTTTTACCAGTAAAATCTGTTTTATCTTGAAATTCCATAATGAAATTTGCTCTATTTACTCCAGCGTACATCCAACCCCAAATATCTCTAAGGTTTGCGTTTTCAGGTGTGTGAATCATATCATCTATTTCTTGCCATCCTACTACATCTGTTGCACTTTCACCCCCACACAAGGAATTGTCTGAAGCGATTTCACCAAGCATTACATTTGCGTATGTAGATTGCAAAAGATCATAGGCTCCAATGAGCGCATTTTGGTAGTCTTCCTCTGAATTAAAATATTCTTCTGAGTTTTCATCAAGTGATGCGACATCAACAAAGTCTTCGTTACAAGACCATACTGTTACTAAACTTATAATAAACAGTACTCTTATTAATTTATAGTTCATTCTTTTCATTTTCTTAAAATTTAATGTTTAAACCAAGCATATATATTCTAGGAACTGGATAAAATCCTTGATCAATACCTCCTCCTATTGGATTTCCTGAAGAAGCCGAAGGGTCGTAACCTTTATAATCTGAAAAAGTGTATACATTGTTCACAGAAGCATACAATCTAAATTTATCTAATCTTAATGACTCGATTACTTTGTCTGAAAAGGTATATCCAACCTGTAAATTTTGAATTCTTGCATAAGAACCATCTTCAACATAATAATCTGAAAACAAAAGATTTGAATTAGCACCAGTAGTAACTCTTGGATTTTCATTAGTACTTCCTTGACCTGTCCATCTGTCTAAAAAATAAACACTTCTGTTTGTCAAACTTTGATTTCGTTCATAATTTCGAACGATCTCATTTCCAATAGAGGCAAAAACATAACCCGTAAAGTCGAAGTTTTTAAAATTTACCCCTAAATTAAAGCCCATCGTAACACCTGGAATAGGATCTCCAATATAGGTTCTATCGTTAGAATCAATAATTCCATCTTCATTTATATCGGCATATTTCAAATCTCCTGGAGCTGCGTTCAATTGTGTTGGGTGATTTTCAACAGCTGCTTGGTCTTGAAAAACTCCTAGTGTTTTTAGTCCGTAAAAGTAACCTATGGGTTGTCCAACTTCCATTCTAGATGGAGGTTCCAATCCCACTCCAAATTCTCCACCAGCTACAAAACCATTTTCACTGGCAACATATATTACTTCGTTTTCTAACGTAGTGAAATTATAGCTTGCATTAAATCTAAGATCTTCTGAAATATCATGCATATAGACAATTTGAAATTCTAGTCCAGAATTATCAACGGTTCCAGCATTCACAATAGGGGCCCTAGATCCAGGTGCATACACTCCTAAAATTCCAGATACTTGCGGTGTTAATAATAAATCTTCGGTTCTTTTATTAAAGTAATCTACGGTAATGTCTACCTTGCTATCAAACAATTTGAAATCCATACCAACATCAAAAGTCTTTTGCTTTTCCCATTTTATTTCTGGATTTGCAAGAGCTCCTTCCGCAATACCAACACTTATTTCATCGTTAAAAACATACGTTCCTTCTCCTGATAGTAAAGAAACAAATCTATAATCTGGAATTCTATCGTTCCCTACAATACCGTAACTAACTCTTAATTTGAAGAAATTTATGGTTTTGCTATCTTCTAGAAATGATTCATCAGAAACTATCCATCCAATTGATCCTGAAGGGAAATAACCAAATTTATTGGCAGAACCAAATCTGGTTGATCCATCTCTACGCAATACTCCAGAAAGCAAATACTTTCCCTTATAGTCGTATTGAACTCTTGTAAAATAGGAAAGTAATCTTCCGTCAAAAGTATTACCTCCATTTTGATAGTTATCTACCACATCAGACGCATTTTTTATAGTTGCTTGACTGTAAGAATTATCTGGAATATCGAATCCAGTGTATCCTGACAAATCACCTGTTGTTTGAAAAACAGACATCCCTAGCAAGACTTTTACATTGTGACTATCGTTAAAATTATTTGAATAAGTAGCGTAATTATCGAATGTATAATCACGGTAAATATCGTCATTTTCGGTTATCACATTTCTGGATATATTAAACACTTTCCCAGAACCATAAAAAACTTCTGGAAAAAATGTCTTTCCAGTCACTTCAGCATAGTTAAATTGATATTTGGAATCAACTTTAAAATGATCTGAAAAACTATAATTGAAACCAATAGTTCCACTTATCTTATTTACTTTACTATCATTATACGTGTTCTCAATCTGAGCAACTGGGTTGATGACCTCATTACCCAATCCTTCAGCGATAGTGTAATCTCCATTACTATCTTTTACGGTCATTGCAGGTGACATATTTAAAGCATTGAACAAAACTGAACCCAATGTACTTTCCGTTAAAGTTTTCGTATTGGTGTTGACGTATATAACAGTAGTGGTCATCTTTAACTTTTCAGTCCAATCAATATCGTAACTTGCTCTTCCAGTAAAGCGATTAAAATTAGCATCAGATCCTCCTACTATCCCATCTTGGGTTAAATACGAAGTTCCAAAAGAATAACTAGATTTTTCACCCCCGCCAGCAGCGCTAAAATTCACATTAGATATAGGTGCGGTTTGAAAAATCTCGTCTTGCCAATTTGTTCCTTTCCCGTATGTTGCAAAATCTACAAAGGGTATATCCTCTCCACCCACTGCATGAGATTCATTAATCAACGCTCCATATTCTGTAGCATTTAAAACAGGAATCGTTCTAGTAGTTTCTTGTATTCCCGTATAAGTGCTAAAATCAAACTTTAAATCAGAATTTTTACGACCTGATTTCGTAGTAATTAATATAACCCCATTCGCAGCTCTTACTCCGTATATACCTGCCGTTGCATCTTTCAATACATTAATACTTTCAATATCATTGGGATTGATAACACTTAGATCTTCAACAACATTTCCATCAACTAATATTAGTGGATTGTTGTTTCCGTTGGTAGTAATTCCTCGAATTCTAATACTGGATGCACTACCAGGAGATCCAGATATAGAAGTTACGCTAACTCCCGCGACTTGACCCTGCAGGGCACTTTCAACACGAACCGGATTTAATTTTTCAATAGTTTCTGAACTAATTACAGAAACAGCTCCTGTAATTTCTTTTTTAGTTTGAGTACCATACCCTACTATTACGACCTCCTCTAAGGTGGCCATATCAACAATTAACTTTATATTAATTGCCTGATCATTAATTACTGTAAACTCGCTCTCTTGATAACCGAGAGAAGAGAATACCAAAACTGAATTGATTGGAACCCCACCTAAGTTAAAATTCCCGTCAAAATCAGTTGTTACACCTACATTGGTGTTTTTGATAATAACATTTACTCCAGGCAGAGGTTCATTAGAACTATCTTCTATTACTTTACCAGTAACGTCGATATTTTGCCCTAAGGATATAAATGCTGTTAAAAAAAATCCAATAAATAAAATTTTTGAAATCATACTATATTAGTTGTTAATTTGTTATTGTGTAAATCTATGTACAATTAACAATTGTTGATGTTAAATTACCCCTACAAAAAACATACAACATAAAATTAATTCTAACTTTAACCCCATTAAATCATTTGCCTCTCAAGCCAAGACCCTTGTTTTTACTAGTATTAGATATCCAGACAAGATTCCTGTTTAAAATTTAAAAAAACAGCTTACTAGATTTCAAATAATTAATTATGTTGTGGTGATGTAGGGGTAAGAATAATTTTAGATACAGTCTATATTTCTGAAATATACTGTGAAAGATTATTTTCGCTAGGTAATTCAATCTTTTTTCGCAATCGATATCTTTTTATTTCAACACTTCTTGTTGAAATATTTAACAACTGAGCAATTTCCTTAGACGACAAATTCAATCTTAAATAAGCACATAACTTTAAGTCATTTGGGGTAAGACTAGGATGTATCTTTTTAATTTTATCAAAGAAATCCTTATCTGCGTTAGTAAAGGCCTTTTTAAATAGTTTCCAGTCATCTGTACTATTTAAATTTTCATCCACAATTTTAATAATCTGCTCCAAATTATCTAGTGACTTCGTTTTCTTAAGTTCCGATTTCAAACTACCCAAAAATTCGTTTTTTCTAATAAGGGTCATTGTAGCCGAACCTACCTCTCTATTTCTGCTTTCTATATCTAAATACAAATTTTCATTCTTAATTCGCATTATCTCTTTTTCATTCTTTAAATTCTCTATTTTCAACTTTCGTTGCGATCTCTTAATTTCGCGTTGCTTCTCTCTTGTGTAATATACTTTGTATATTTTATGCATTCCGAAAGAAAACAATAAGATTGCAATTGAATAGATTATAAGACTGAAATTGGTTAAATACCACGGCTTACTAATTTTAAAAGAGAAAGACTCCATATTAGAAGATAATTGATCCCCAATTCTTGATTTTATATTCAACTTATAACTACCAAAAGACAAATTATTAAGTTCTATTTCAGATTGATTTGACCAAGAACTCCAGTGATGGTAGATACCTATTAATTGATATTGATATTCTACCTCTGAATATTTATCAAAATGAGCATCACTAAAATTAACTTTAAAATTATTTTCATTGGAATTGAAACTTTTTTCTCTAGTTTGCAATACTTTTTGAGAAAATCCATCAAGAGTTTCGTTTTTAATTGCATCTATCTTAATTTGACGCTCCCCCGAAACTATAGTATTAATATCCATATATAAGTACCCACTAGAGGTTCCAATTAAATATATCTCATTCCCCAAATGAGTCAAGCTTTCAAACCCTAGAAGACCAAATTTTCTTCTAAAAGAGGCAGTTATGGGTACATTAATTATATCAAAAGCATTACTAAATTTTCCTTGTGAAACACAAATAATGTTTCTATCGGAAAAACCCCATAGTTTATTTGAATCATGGTCAGAAATAAGGATACCGATAAGACCTTCATCTTTTTTATAAAAAGTATTGGTAAGAACCGAATCTACTATAAACTTCTTTGTTTCACTATTAAATTTATAGACTCCTCTAGATGAATTTGATGTGTAAATAATATCATTCATGTGCTTTACAAGACTTGAACCATAGCCGTAAGAAGGCGAATTTTCGATATTCAAAATTTCCTCGAAATCCTTATCTATATCTAAAATGAATATTCCTTTTTGATCGTGATTTATAATAATTTGATCATTTTCTACAAATTCAAAAAACCTAGTAGGAATATCAAATCCCTCTATTTTATTTCTAAATTGCCATTGACCATTTAATTTTTCTAAAATACTCAACCCTTCATAATTTCCTTGTAATAAAAGATTCTGATTCGAAGGAACTTTCTTAACTCCCCAAGTACCAGGAAAATCAGAAATTTTATCAGCAATAATTCCATCTACGACAAAGGTACCCTTGTTGTGTCCACAAAACAATGTTGCATCAACCTTATCTAATGACCAAACCTGTCCTTCGGTTCCGCTTATTAATTGAAATTTACCGTCTCCCTCAACTGGCCTGTAAAACAGCCCTTGGTTTGTTCCCAAATACAAATAATCATTAGTAGCTATGGATGCATATACAACACCCAATTCCCCTTTAGAATCGGTATTGATAGAAAAATGAGATTTCAAATTCAACACACTTACCCCATTGTCTAAACCTAACCATAAATTATTTTCTGCATCCTCAAAGATTGACAAGATGGTATTATCTAAAAGACCATGCCGTCTATTAATATTTCTAATTATTTTTCCATTTGAATTCAATTGGTAAATTCCATTAGAAATGGTTCCTAGAACTATGCTGTTATCTGCTAATTGCAAACTACAATATATCTTTTTACCACCTATTTCCGAGTCGGCTGGAATATTCCATTTTATTAATTTGTTTTCAGAAAATTTATAAAAAGCTCCGTTTTCAAAAAGAAACACGATGTTTTCATTAATTATAAATGTCCCAATTAGATTATTCTCTTTAACAACCGCATCAGCAATAACTACTACAGATTTTCCATTTTCAATTTTAAAAATTCCTTCATTCAATTTTTGGAAATAAATAGTATTCCTTTCAATAAAGATATTTGCCCTTAAAGATTTTGCCTCTACAATGTTAAATGTTTCTTTTTTCGTATTGTAAATGTAAATTCGATCTAAAGATTGAAATAAAATCCAGTCTCTAAATTCCTGAATATTCCAGAACTGTTCATCTTCAATAAGTTCTTGATGTAACTTTGGAATTAAAGAGGTGTAATTCAAATCTCCAAACAAGTCCTTTTCCCAAAAACCGAAATCCATATAACAACCAGTATAAATAAGGCCATCAATCACTTTGACTGATCTGACTACAGATCCATTTAGAGAAGTATTCAATTTCCATTTCGAACCATTAAACTCAAGTAACCCAGAATTATTGGCTATAAAGATATTCCGATCTGCAGACTGAGAAATCATCCAATTTTGATTTCCAGCATAGTAATTATCTGGAGAAAAATTTTGAATAGGTGGCAACTCTTGAGCCAAAGAACTCAAGAATATAAAAAAACATATAAGGCTGCTTGATAGTTCGTTTTTAGTCAACTTAGTTTCACTTTAAGACTAACAAAATCATTAATCTACGTTTACCAAATATAACAAACAAAACTACGCGATACTCATTGGAGACTGATTAAGAATTTATTGAGCAAAATAAAGTATTAAGCAAAATAGATATAAACACCTATTACAATAACACAGATAGTAATTCCAACTTGCTTTACATACTTCCAAGGGGTAATGTCTACCTGCCCCGTATACGCTTGAACATAATCTGTTTCTCTAGGTCTAATTTTCCCTATTATTAACATGATTACGACATTTAAAACAAAAAGAATAGCCATCACATCTAAAAAATGCGGATATGCTTGCGCTTTTACCAATGCCAAAGCAGCCTCATCTGTAACTCCAGCGGCAGCGGCTGATGCCAATGCACTATCTACAAAGTATGGTTGCATAAAAAATTGACTTATAATATATAGCAAACAACCGAACACCAAACCTAATTTAGCCGCAATAGCTGGAACACGTTTCGTAGTATACCCTACCACTATAATTGTTAAAATTGGAATACTATAAATCCCATTTACCTCCTGTAAATAAGCAAACAAACTTCCCGCTTTAGCAATAAATGGGGCAATAAACATTGCCATAATAGCTAAGACAATTCCAAAAGTTTTCCCATACTTTACAATGGTTCTTTCATCGGCTTCTGGATTTATATGTTGTTTGTATATATCTATTCCAAATAAAGTTACCGAACTATTTAATACACTATTAAATGAACTTAAAATAGCCCCAAACAATACTGCTGCAAAGAATCCTAATAATGGAGCTGGTAATACTTTGTTTACTAACATTGGATAGGCTTCATCTGCGTTTTCTAAACTCCCATTGAACATATGATAGGCTATTAATCCCGGTAATACAACAATAAGCGGTCCTAATATTTTTATAAAAGAAGCAAGTAACAATCCTTTTTGTCCTTCTACTAAATTCTTTGCTCCAAGTGCTCTTTGAATTATTTGTTGGTTGGTACCCCAATAAAATAATTGAACCAACATCATCCCTGTAAATATGGTATAAAACGGAACTGGATCTGTTGGTCCACCCATAGACTTGAATTTTTCTGGATTTTCTGTTGTTATGATAGAAAGTCCTTCCATCATACTGCCATCACCTATAGCTATCAAACCTAATACTGGAATTAAAATACCTCCAATAAGTAAACCTATTGCATTGATTGAATCTGAAACGGCAACGGCTTTTAATCCGCCAAATACAGCATATATAGCACCTATTATTCCAATTCCCCAAACGCAAATAACTATGCCTGTTTCAGAAGATACACCAAGTAATTCTGGGACATTAAACATTCCGCTAATTGCTACTGAACCTGAGTACAATATTACAGGCAGCAACACAACTACATAACCCGATAAAAATAGAATTGAAGTACCTGTTTTTGTTGCAACATCAAATCTTTTTGCTAAAAATTGAGGTACCGTTGTTAAGCCTCCCTTTAAATATCTAGGCAATAAAAATAACGCTGTGACTATCATTGCTATCGCCGCCAAAGTTTCCCAAACCATTACTGATAAGCCACTTTGATAAGCAGACCCATTGAGTCCAACTATTTGTTCTGTAGATAAATTTGTAAGTAACAAAGAACCAGCAATGACACCGGCGGTTAGGCTTCTTCCTCCTAAAAAGTAACCATCGGAAGAGTTTTCATCTGTTTTTCGAGTCGCGAAATAAGCAATAACACCAACAAGAATGGTAAAGCCAAGAAATGATAAAATACTAAGCATTAGATATAGTTTAATTAGTTAAGTTGCGAATATACTTATTTTCAAAAAAGAAAGGAGCACTTATTAAAAATACCTATTAATCCTATAATTAAAAATGAAATATTCAATGTAGCGCTCTATATTCTAAATTATCTTGAAGTTTAGAAAACCTACTATTATATCTGAATGAAGCTTTTAAACAACGTTACAACTTTTCTTATATCTAGAAAAGTAGTTGACTCTATACCGTTGATTACTAAAATTAGTATGATTTATTCTAAGTTGAAGAACACCATTCATTTTACTAAAATCTAAGCGAACTATAGTATTATCATTTGTTTTAACATATATTTTATAATTCCTTTTCTTTTCAAAACCGTTCATAATAATGGAATACACTCGAGTTAAATCCGAGATTTGGAAAGATTTTATACTTTTAGAATATTTATCATTTATATCTGAATAAATGTAAGATAATACCGCATTCTAATTTTATATGATTACTTGTGCCCTTGTCAGCGTAATTGTTTTGCCAAAAAAAAGACAAACACATCATAAAAGGACAAAAACAAACGATTTACATATTCTTTAAAATTGGTTAGTCATCATATTTATTTAACAATAAAACTTGTGATTTGTTACAATTTATTTAATATATACAGTGAACAAATGTGTTAATTATATTGAAAGGTCTAAATTTAAAGTCCAATTCCTACAGTTTAGTTTACCAATGGTGCCATTTTCCAAACTAATGGTAAAATGAAGTAGACAAAAATAGATATTATTACAATAGACAGAAGATTCATCCATATTCCTTTTTTAACCATTTCTTCAATTTTTACGAATCCAGAGCCAAAGACGACTGCATTTGGTGGCGTAGCAACAGGAAGCATAAAAGCGCAAGATGCAGCCAACGTTGCTCCAACTAATAAAAAGTATGGATGCACCTGAATCCCTCCAGCGAGAGATACCAATACTGGAAGAAGCATCGCTGTAGTTGCCAAATTAGAGGTGATTTCTGTTAAAAAATTAACCATCGTAATTATTAAAAACAGGACAATAAATAAATGCATGTTACCAAATTCGTTTAATTGACTACCAAACCACACTGCCAAACCACTTTCTTCAAAGCCTCTTGCCAAAGCCATACCGCCACCAAAAAGCAACAAGATTCCCCAAGGAAGTTTTACGGCATCCTTCCATGTCATTAGGGGTTTATTCCTGTTTTTTGAAGGAAGTACAAATAGTAATAAAGAAGCACTAATCGCAATAATACTATCATCTATAACTGGAATAAATTTATTAATGATAAAAGATCTGCTCACCCATGCCAATGCTGTCAAAGAAAAAATAGTTAACACCATTTTCTCTTCGAAAGATATTTTACCAAGTTTTGCTAGTTGATTTTTAATTTCCATTTTCCCTCCGGGAAACTCCTTTTGTTTAAAATTAAAGGCCACTTTAGTCAAATAGAACCAACAAATAATTAGCAAAATAACAGAAATTGGAAATCCGAATGAGAACCATTGGGCAAATGAAATTTCAATTCCATATGTTTCTTGTACAACTCCTGCCAAAACTAAATTCGGAGGAGTCCCAATCAAAGTAGCCATTCCTCCAATGGAAGCGCTATAAGCAATAGACAGCATCAACGCCTTGCTGAAAATTAAATTTTCCTCTTCAATAGTATTCGGATTGTCCTTTAACTGAGAAACAATGGCTAATCCAACAGGTAAAATCATAACAGCCGTTGCCGTATTTGAAATCCACATCGACAGTAAGGCCGTCGCAACCATAAATCCAAGAATAATCTGAACGACATTGGTTCCAACAATTTTTATAATATTTAAGGCTATTCTTTTATGCAACTTCCATTTTTCAATAGCAATGGCTAAGATAAAACCTCCAATAAATAAAAAGATATATTTATGTCCATATGCAGGGGTTGTTTTCGCCAAAGATAAGCCTCCACTTATTGGAAAAATAATTATTGGAAGTAATGCCGTTACCGCAATCGGGACTGGCTCCAACATCCACCATATCGCGATCCAAGATACCGAGGCTAATATCGCGTTTGCCGAATCTGACAATCCATGTGGATGAAAAAAAACTAAAATTATAATACATACAGATGGACCTAAAACAATACCCAAAAGGCGTTTTGATATTTTCATATAAATAAAGTTTTTCTATTTAATAAAAGTTTGGACCTAATTAAATATATCGACTATTCCAATTATTGGTCTAAGTAAGTTGATTTTTTCTAATTATGAAAATAATTTCCACTTCTCATCTCTAATCGATAAACTTTACTCGATTATGTAATTAATTGATTTTACTTCTTACTCATTTTTTTTATGGCGTTAATTCGCTCAAAATCATTCATTATTTATTAATAAAACAGAAGGTTATTACGGTAGAATAAAATATCTTTGTATCGTTCTTAAAAAACTAAAGAATTTAGATTGGAAAATCAAGCACAGACAATAACTATCCCAAGTAAATTTAATGATTTTAAACAACTTACCAAAGTTGGATTATCATTAAGCGTCGTTTTTTCCTCAATAGCGGGGTACCTCCTAGCCGCAGAAACCATCAATTATACAACGCTGCTTTTGTTAACTATTGGTGGGTATTTAATGGTTGGTGCTTCAAATGCATTCAATCAAATTATAGAAAAAGACACAGATGCGTTAATGAAGCGCACTATGAACAGACCCATTCCTACGGTTAGAATGTCTGTAAATTCCGCCATGATAATCGCTGTAATTTTTACAATTCTCGGAATTGGAATTTTGTATTATATCAACGCGAAATGTGCCTTGTTTGGAGCAATATCTATTTTTTTATATACAAGTGCCTATACCCCTTTAAAGGCAATCACTCCTCTAACTGTATTTGTCGGAGCCATTCCAGGCGCTATACCTTTTATGTTAGGATGGATTGCCGTAACGAATGATTTTTCTATCGAACCCGGAACGCTTTTCTTAATTCAATTTTTTTGGCAATTCCCACATTTTTGGGCTATTGGATGGTTGCAATTTGACGAATATAAAAAAGCAGGATTTAACATGCTACCGATGGGGAAAAAAGATAGAGGAGCCATCAAGCAAATTATCCTTTACACCACGGTGATGATTTTAGTATCGATCATTCCCGTATTTAAACAAACTGGTGATTTTTGGATTTACCCTATCACCGCCGTCATAATATTCTTATTGGGCTCTACAATGCTATATTATGGTGTTAAATTACACAAAGAGCAAACAGATAAAGTAGCGAGACAATTAATGCTTTCAAGTGTTTTGTACATTACTTTAATTCAAATAATATACGTAGTAGATAAATTTTTACACTAATGGAAAATAAAAATTTAAGTCAAGAACTTAAAATCGCCCGTAGAAAATCGGCAAAACCAATGCTTTGGATTTCAATGGTAAGTATGACCATGATGTTTATAGGGTTAACAAGTGCTTACATTATAAGCAGCAACAGAGAGGATTGGGTTTCTTTTGAATTACCGCAAGCATTGTATATTAGTACGCTTCTTATTATATTAAGTAGTATCACTTTCATATTGGCAAAAAAAAGTATTCAAAAAGACAATAGAAAAGTAACTTCCGCATTGTTAATTGCAACATTAATTTTAGGATTTGGGTTTGCATTTTACCAGATTCAAGGATTCTTTGAATTAAAAGCATCCGGATTATATTTATCAGGAAGAGGTAGTATCGTTTCTGCTTCCTTATTAATGGTAATCTCTTTTGCACATCTAATCCATGTAATTGCTGGGCTTATTGTGGTGCTTATTGTTATTTATAATCATTTTAAAAAACGCTATAATTCGACAGAAACACTTGGTTTAGAGTTAGGTGCGATCTTTTGGCATTTTGTAGATATTTTATGGCTCTTACTCTTTTTATTTTTCTACTTTCTTAGGTAATATAATTATTGTAAATTTGAACTGTCAAAAAAACTAAAATTTAATATATTTTTTATGGAAGCAACTGCTGCTGCTGCTAAAGAGTTAACATGGGGCGGAGGTAAAGCGAAACCTTTTAGTGCAAGTTATGGAAAAATGATGATATGGTTCTTTATCATGTCTGATGCGCTTACGTTCTCAGGATTTATTATTGCTTATGGAGCAATGCGTTTCAAGTTTCTAGAAACTTGGCCAATTGCTGATGAAGTATTTACTCACATCCCATTTGTTCATGGGAATTTCCCAATGCTTTACGTAGCGTTCATGACATTTGTCTTGATCTTTTCGTCTGTTACAATGGTATTAGCTGTTGACGCAGGTCATCAAATGAAAAAAACAAAAGTAGCATGGTATATGTTTGCTACTATTATTGGTGGTGCTATTTTCGTAGGTTCTCAAGCTTGGGAGTGGAAAACGTTTATCAATGGGTCTTATGGAGCAGTCCAAATGTATGATGGTAAAATCATTCAGTTTGTAGATGCATCAGGTCATCAAGTCACCTTAGATAGTTTTGTAGTAACTCATCATAAAGATAGAGAGCAACATCTAGCTAATAATGGCTTATGGTATGCAGAAGAGGCTTCATTACCTATTTTTACGGTTGCTGAAGTTTCAGAAGCTTTTAAAAGGCACCCAGAATTAAGTGTCAGAACAGAAAAAATCAACTTTGACATGAAGTCAAAAGAGATTTTATCTCGTGATGCTTCATTAAAATACTTGGCAGAAGGAAAAGCAGTTATAACGGGAGCAGACCTTAAAGTAAATGAATATGGTAAAAACTTATTTGCAAACTTCTTCTTCTTTATTACAGGTTTCCACGGTTTTCACGTATTCTCTGGAATTGTATTTAATATTATCATTTTCTTCAATGTCATTCTAGGTAATTATGAACGCAGAGGAAGTTACGAAATGGTAGAAAAAGTAGGTTTATATTGGCACTTTGTAGATTTAGTTTGGGTATTTGTATTCACATTCTTCTACTTAGTATAATCACAAAATAGTATTTAAAATGGCACACGAAGCAGAACATACATCTCATACGGCATTAATCTGGAAAGTTTTTATTTTCCTTTCGATAATTACACTAGTTGAAGTAGTGTTAGGGATTTACAAACCAGCATCTTTACACTTGTCTTCTTTCTTAGGAACAAGTCCTTTAAACTGGATATTCTTAATTCTTACCTTGGTAAAGGCATATGGCATTACATGGTACTTTATGCACATGATTGATGAGAAAAAATGGTTTAGAAGATCTATTGTTTGGACAAGCATTTTCTTACTTTGTTATCTAACAGCACTTTTATTGATTGAAGGTAGTTACATAGATGGAATAATGTCACCTTACACCAAATGGGATTATTAATATAAAATTTAAAAAAGATAAGGTGGATTTTCCGCATTTTTTTTGATCAATACTTATGCAAAAGAAGAAAATTTTAGTATTGGCAACACTGTTTATTGTTCCTTTGTTGTTCTATATATTTCTATCGAAAGGAATCTATCACTACGCTAACCTTCCTATCCTATCAGAAGGAGTCCAAGATATTTCAACTAAAGAAACTTTTAAGGATCATTTTTCTGTAGTATGTTTTTTAGGGGATGATTTAGCCCAAACTAAAAGTCAGTTATTCAACTTAAATGAAATAATTTATAAAAATTATAATTTGAGCCTTTATTTTCAAATGGTAATTATTGTTCCTCCAGGCAATGAAACTGAAATTGAACAAGTAAAAAAGCGCTTAGAAACTTATACTGATGCTGGTAGGTGGAAATTTGTTATAACTTCGAAAAAAGAGATCGTTTCAATTTTCAACAGTTTCGACACCCCTTATAAATTAAACGATTACTTTGGTTCAGAAAATGCGTTTATCATAGATAGAAAATTGCGATTAAGAGGCCGAAAAGATGATGAAGACACCAAAGGTGGGAAACTATATGGCTACGATATGAACTCTGTAGCAGTCTTAAAAAATAAGATGCGAGATGATATTGGAATTATATATTATCAACTCAAAAAATCTCTAGAAAAAGAGGAGCGAAGAAAAAGAGAAAATTAGATCATAACACGAGTATTCTAAATATTTTATTGCCTAAAATCATGATTAATAGCAAACTGCATGTGATGGTTAAAAAACAATACATATAGACACATGAAAAAATATTCATACGTAGGTGTTTCATTTATAATTTTAATCTTCGGAATCTATACAGTTCCTAAAATTATAGATTATTTATCTGGAGAACAACTGTATACCTTTCCAGAGGTGCCTTACTTTGAATTCACTAATCAACGGGGAGAATTAATAACTAATAAATCTTATAAAGGGAAGGTGTATGTGGTGGAGTTTTTCTTTACAACATGTCCGACTATTTGCCCTCTTATGAATGAAAAAATGGTTACCCTTCAAAATGAATTTTTCGGGAATCCGTATTTTGGAATCGCCTCCATTTCCATTAACCCTGAACATGACACGACTCAAATTTTAAAAGAATACGCAGAAGAGTTTAAAATTTCTAGTCCTCATTGGCATTTACTTTCTGGTCAGCCTCGAGAGAAAGTATATGAACTCGCCCATAAAGGCTTTAAACTATATGCAGGTGTTGCTGAAGAAGAAGTTGGCGGTTTTGAACATTCGGGTCTTTTTGCTTTGATTGATAAAAACGGATTTATTCGATCTAGAACCGATAAAAACGGAAACCCAATAATGTATTACAGAGCGCTCAGAGAAAATGAATTTCCAGATCAAATAAATGAATTGAAAGAAGATATAAAAATACTTTTAAAAGAATAACCAAGATGAAAACTGCCCAAGAGAAAAGGTATGATAAAATTATAATAACATTATCTATCGCTTTGCCATTGGCTATAGCCGCTTTATTCGGAATAAAAATAGATATTACGTTACCAATATTCCTACCTCCTATTTACGCGTCAACCAACGCGCTCACCGCTATAGTTCTAATAGTAGCCGTTTGGTTTATTAAAAAAGGGAATAGAAATGTACATGAGCAATTGATTACATTGGCGGTGGCACTTTCTGTCTTATTTTTAATATTGTATGTTCTCTATCATATGACTTCAGATTCTACTTCTTATGATGGTGAATTCAAAATTTTTTACTTTATAATTTTAATTAGCCATATTGTGCTATCGATAGTTGTAATCCCTTTTGTTTTAATCACATATGTCCGAGGGAAACTAGGTAAATTTGAAGCCCATAAGAAAATTGCTAAATACACTTTTCCAATCTGGTTATATGTTGCCATTACAGGCGTAATCGTATATTGTATGATCGCACCCTATTATTAACATTGTAATAAACAAAAAAATGAAGAATAAACCCATACTTACCTTTATTTTCACTCTTTTCATTTCTCTCAGAACTGTTTCTCAATGCGCCATGTGTAAGGCTGTAGTTGAAAGTGGTAATGCTGAAGTAGCGCAAGGATTAAATGATGGAATTATGTATCTAATGGTTTTTCCATACGTATTGGTTGGGGCACTTTTATACTTTATTTATCGATATAAAATCAAATCAACAAATTAACATTATTATAAGACAACTAATTTGTAACAAATTGTAGTTTTGATCGTCCTATGAATATGGCAATCCGCTAAGAAAACATTTTTTTGTACTATGAAATTAAAACTACTTGTCCTTTTTGCGTTTGTATTATGCAGTAATACAAATGCACAAACTAAAAAATGGACCCTAAAAGAATGTGTCGAATATGCCGTTGAAAATAACATTCAAATAAAACAGACTGCCTTAGACACATTAATTTCAATTGAAATCATTAGAGCTTCAAAAGGTAATTTTTTACCTTCAGTAAGTGCTTCCGCATCACAAAACTATAATTTCGGTTCTTTTATTGGACAAACAGGTTTGCGTATTTCAAGAGACTCTCGGGGGAATAATTTTGGTTTAAATGCTGGAGTTAATCTTTTTAACGGCTTCCAGAATATTAATACCAAAAAACAAGCGGAACTAGGACTTGAATCAAGTAGGTTTCAACTTGATGTTTTAAAAAACAACATCATGGTATTCATAGCCAATAACTACCTGAATATACTTTTTAATAAGGAGAATTTAAAAATAGCTGAGGAACAAAAAGAAATTACCCAAAAACAGATTGATCAAATTCAAGAATTAGTGAATTCAGGAATGCGAGCTAAAGTTGAACTATTAGATATTCAAGCACAATTAGCAGCCGATGAAGCCAATATTGTAAATGCAGAAATAGGATTAGAAAGTGCTATTCTCAGCCTAGCGCAACTACTTCAAATTTCGCATATAGGACTTGACGTTGAAGACATCACTGTTGAAATGCCAACCGATGAGTTAATATATAGCACTGCTGATGAAGTTTTTGAAAAAGCAGTAACAGTCAGACCTGAAATCAAAAGTGCTGAATTAGGCATTAAAAATTCTGAGTTAAGTACCGAAATTGCCAAAGGTTCTTTTTATCCATCCTTAAGAGTTGGAGGCGGATTAGGTACTACTTATCAGCACAGTCAAGGTGATAAAGATGTAAGACCTTTAATAGACCCTAACGACCCCAACAATATTATTTTTGTTCCTAATGGATTTGGAGAACAACTAGAAAACAACTTAGGATATAATGCTGGTGCTAGTTTAAGCATTCCAATATTTAATGGAAATAGAACCAAGACCAGTGTCAACAGAGCTGTAGTAAACGAGAAAAAAGCGGCGTATAGATTGGAGCAAGAAAAACAGACCCTTCGATCAAATATAGAAACTTCATTCACAGATGCCAAAGCGGCATTGAATCAATATTTAATATCTAAAGCATCGCTCAAAGCGCAAGACGCCGCTTTTATCAATGCACAGCAAAGTTACGAATTAGAGGCTATAAATACTTTTGAATATGAACAAGTTAGAACACGATTTGTAAATGCTCAATCTAGTCTTGTTAGAGCTAAATACAATTTTATATTTAAATCAAAATTATTAGAATTCTATTTTGGTATTCCAATTGTATCGGAATAAATCGTATAAACTGTAACTAAATCAACGTGCAACATTGTAAGAATGTTGCACGTTTTTTTATTCAAAAACCTATCTTTGCCTTTTTTAAACATTTAAATAGTGTCTTTAATATTAAACTTAGAAACTGCGACTAAAAACTGTTCTGTATCGTTAGCTGAAGACGGTATTGTCATTGTATTGAAAGAATTTTATGATGGGAATTTTTCGCATGCAGAGAAATTAAATGTCTTTATAAATGACGTATTAAGTAATTCTTCTAAAACGCTACAAGACTTAGATGCGATTGCTGTAAGTAAAGGACCTGGCTCATATACGGGTTTAAGAATAGGTGTTTCTTCTGCGAAAGGCTTATGCTTTGCTCTTGACATCCCTTTAATTTCAGTGAGCACATTACAAAGTTTGTCATTACAAGTTTCTTATAAGGGTGGATTCATTATCCCGATGCTTGATGCTCGACGTATGGAGGTTTATAGTGCCGTATTTGATAAAAATAACGATCAAATAAGAGACATAAAGGCTGAAATATTAGATACCTATTCTTTCGAAACTTATTTAAATAAAGGAATAACTTATTTTATTGGCGACGGTGTAACTAAGACCAAGACAATCATAGAGCATCCTAATGCACGATATATAGAAAATAAATTACCCTCGGCAAATGAGATGGCAATTCTATCGTATTTCGATTATAAAAACGATAATTTTGAAAATGTCGCTTACTTTGAACCCTTTTATTTAAAGGATTTTGTAACAAATGTTAAACCACAATAAATTAATTTTATTTCTTTACCTCTAATTGATCAATATAATGTTGATCTAATTCTTCTGAATCTTTATATTTTACACGTAAATCTACTAGTTTAGCTTTAAGACCTTTAACAATATCGGCGTAGTCTGGGTCATTGTATACGTTCATCATTTCATTCGGATCATTCTTACGATCGTATAGCTCCCACTCATCAACATCATGATAAAAATGCGCCAGTTTGTATTCCATAGTAACAATCCCATAATGTCTTTTTACCATGTGAACTGCAGGATATTCATAGTAGTGATAGTATACAGCATCTCTGGTCCATTTTTCAACTTCCCCTTTTAATAACGGAACTAAACTTTCTCCTTGCATATCGTTAGGAGCCGCAATTCCAGCTATTTCTAAAAAGGTTTGCGCGAAATCAAGGTTCTGCACCATTTCTTCATTTGTTGATCCCGGTTTAATTTCATTTGGCCAACGTATTAAAAGTGGCGTTTTAAAAGATTCGTCATAAATGAAACGTTTGTCAAACCATCCATGCTCCCCTAAATAAAACCCTTGATCTGAAGTGTAAATTACAACGGTGTTTTCTGCAAGCCCAGACTCATCCATATAATCTAAAACACGTCCCACATTGTCATCAACAGAAGAAATTACACCCAAGTAATCTTGCATGTAGCGTTGATATTTCCAACGCATCTTTTCTTTATCATTCATTTGAGGCCAGTTGGTTTTAAAGTCCTCGTTAATTTTATCTAATGTTGGATCGTATTGCGCTTTCTGTTCAGCACTAGCACGATTGTAAGGGCCATAAAACCCCTGATCAAATCCTTTTACTACAGGTAATACAGTCCCCATTTCTTTCAAAGTTTCTGGTCGAATCTTAGAATCATGTTGGTACTGCATGTGAGTTAATAAATTCATCTCGGCAGTTTTTGCCGCTGTCCCTCTGTTTGAATAATCATCAAATAAAGTAGCTGGTTCTGGAAATGTTTTTTGGGTGAATTCAGCGAATTTCTTGGGACTCGGCCACCAAGGTCTATGCGGTGCTTTGTGCAAATACATCATCATAAATGGTTTCTCCGGGTTTCTTTTTTCCTTCAACCATCTTAACGTTAAATCAGTGATAATATCTGTGACATATCCCTTGATAATAGTATCTCCTTTGGGTGTTATAAATTTTGGGTTGATATAATTTCCTTGTCCAGGTAAAATCATAAAATCATCCACTCCCTTTGGATTATTCCCAAAATGCAGCTTTCCAAACATGGCTGTTTCATAACCAGCTTTTTGAAAAATTTGAGGGAAAGTAACGTTAGAGGTATCAAAAGGATTCGAACCACGATTGTCAATTTTACCATTGATATGCGTATGCTTCCCTGTTAGAATAGTGGCTCTAGATGGAGCACAAATAGAATTGGTAACACAAGCATTGTTAAACTTGATTCCTTCATTGGCAATCCTGTCAATATTTGGTGTTTGAATCAAATGATCACTATAAGCACTAATAGCCTGATAGGCATGATCATCAGACATAATAAATAAAATATTAGGTCTTATTTTTGCCTCTTTCTCTACTTTTTGTTCGCAGGCAGATAGTATTACTAAAGCCGTTAATAACAATGAAAATTTCCAAGGTGTTTTCATTAATGAAGTGGTTTGGTTATACATTAAAAACGCAAGATACAAATATTTAATAAACTTGAAATCAAAATACATAAATGGCCAACAACGCCAAAATTACAGGTATAGATTGAATGTAAAACAGTTTCTTCTTTTTTGTAGAATAGGATCCATAAACACCCACCATTATTACACAAATTAAAAAGAATGGAGCAATATAGTAGTATCTTGAAATTAAAGATTACCTTAATGCTACCGCTAAAAACCCGCTATACAATACTTAATTCGCAGCAAATACTTTTGATTGTTCTGCAAAATATTTCTTAAGTCCAAAAGTTTTCAAACCACGAGGTTTTGTCTATAGAAACATTTCTAAAATCATAAAATAAAAATGTAGTAAGGTGACCGATATAATGAGCGCAGTTATGATTTTTGTCATTATCTTAAGGTATTATTCAATAATGAACTTTTAGTTGCTCTATCGCCTTTGAAACCTCCTCTTCTGGTAATTTACAGGCTCCATCTACACATATATAAATAAACGTAATATCGTCATTAAAACGTCCTTCCATCAATGGTATTGAACTATCCTTTGTTGATCCCGCAATTAATTTATTAGGTATATAGGTTTGATTTATTTTTTTTAATTTAGACATCGCATCCTCTCCAGATACTGCTATTTCATAGTAATCGATAGAAAAATCACTCATTAATTGCAACCAATTAGAATAACCTGCAGGATATGACGTCATGCTTTCTTTTACATTATTCAGCATTTGTTTACTTGTTTTCAAGTAATAATTATTCGAAAAATAATGACTCAGCTTAGCCAAACTGCGTGCCATAATGGAATTGGACGATGGAATTTCTTTATCATAAACATCCATTTTTCTAGCAATTAATTCATCATCTTCATCAGAGGTAAAGAAGAACATACCACTCTCAGTGTCGTAAAAATGATCAAAAGTATACTCCGCAAGTCGCCTTGAGGTCATTAACCATTGCTCATCAAGCGTTACTTCGTACAAACTTATAAAAGCGTCAATAAGCGCCGAATAATCTTCTAAATATCCGTTGATATTACTCTTTCCGTTTTTATAATTGTGATTCAACCCACCATCCTCACGTTGTAGTTTTGCAACCAAAAAGTGAGCATTCCTTAAGGCTATTTCTAAGTAATGAGGATTTTCAAAGACACGATAAGCATCTGCATACCCTTTTAACATTAATGCATTTAAAGACGTTAATATTTTATCATCCAAACGAGGGCGTTCCCTTATATCTCGTTCTTTTAATAGATTCGCTTTCCAAGAAACAACTTTAGTTTGTAATTTTTCAACAGTTAAATCATACCTCGATGCAATTTCTTTATCGGATTTATTTCTAATCAACACATAATTGTCATGTTCCCAAAACCCATATTTATTGATATTATAATACTCTTGAAATATTTCGAAATCGCTTCCTATAACTTTTTCTAATTCAGCCTTTGTCCAAACATAATAAGCTCCTTCTTCTAGTTCACCCGCTGCATTCAAACTATCGGCATCTAACGAAGAATAAAAACCTCCTTCTTCACTCATCAATTCACGTTCCACAAAAGTGAGTGTTTCTTCAACGGTCTTTTGGTACAACTCATTTTTGGTTATCAAATAGGCATCAGAATACAAACTAACCAATTGCCCATTATCATATAACATTTTTTCGAAATGTGGGACATGCCATTTTTTATCCACCGAATACCTAGAAAAACCTCCTCCAATTTGATCATAGAGTCCGCCATAAGCCATTTTTGTCAGCGTGGTATTTGTGTATTCATTTATTCTTTCATTCTTAGATTGAAAGCCGTAACGCAATAAAAAATGATAATTAGTAGGTGTCGGAAATTTTTGTGAAGCAGTCGTTCCTCCTAATTCAAAATCCATGATTTCAGTCCAAGCGTCTACATTCTTTTTAATTTCTACCGTAGTAAAAACTGCCTCGGTAGAATTCAAGGTAATTAACTCGGAATTCTGAATACCCTCTGTAAGTTTTTCTGCATATTCTATCGCTTTTTCAGGTTGTTCTTTATAAAGCGTTGAAAGTTGATTCAGCAAACTTATCCATTTTTCTTTTTCAAAATAAGTTCCTCCAAAAATAGGCCTACCATCGGGTAACGTAATACAGTTCAACGGCCAACCGCCAGTTCCCGTCATCAATTGTACAGCATTCATATATACCTGATCCACATCTGGGCGTTCTTCTCTATCTACTTTTATACTGATAAAATTGTCATTCATAATCTTTGCCACAGAATCATTTTCAAAACTCTCGTGCTCCATAACATGACACCAGTGACAAGCAGCATATCCCACAGAAATAATAATTAATTTATTCTCTTTTTTTGCTAAATCTAATGTTTCTTGCTTCCATGGTTTCCAATCTACAGGGTTATGAGCGTGTTGCAACAAATACGGACTCGTTTCATGAATTAAATCATTCGTATACTTATGCTCTTCCATATTCGCATCTTTAGTTTCACTTTTACAACTTGAAATGATAAGTATAGTTATAATAAGGGTAATTAATATTCTAGACATCTAAAAAAGGTTTTTTTCAAATATAAGAATTCAGCTCTGATATTGATGTTTTTAAAATGTTAATAAAAGGCACTACTTTAGAGGAAGTTAGAATACGATTTACTTCGAGATTGAGTGATCCGAAATTTGATAAGAATAACACTTATTTATGTTTTGAATTGGAACGTTAATAAACCTAAGATTGACATATGAATCAGATTATACCACGATAAATTACAAGGTGATTTCAGCACATAATAAACTACGGATTCGATTAAATTACATCTTGAGTTTGAGAAAAACGAAATAAAAAAGCACTTTTGGAATCCAAAAGCGCTCTATATAATATACGAAATAATTGATTAACGCAACGCTTCTTTAATTCTTGATATCGCTGTTCTGATGTTTTCTTCAGATGCAGCATATGAAATTCTAATACAATCAGATGCTCCAAAAGCTTCACCCGTTACGGTAGCAACATTGGCGTGTTCCAAAATAAACAATGCGAACTCTGAAGCATTATCAATTTTTGTTCCTTTAATTGTTTTTCCAAAGAAAGAAGATATATCTGGAAATACATAAAATGCTCCTTTAGGAACGTTTAATTTAAACCCTTCGATTTCACCTAGTAATTTTAAAATCAAATCTCTACGACTGTGAAATTCTTTTACCATATAATTGATACTAGAAACAGGTGCTTCTAAAGCAGTAATAGTCGCTCTCTGCGCAATACAATTGGCCCCAGATGTGATCTGTCCTTGCATTTTAGTACAGGCTTTAGCAATCCATTCAGGAGCACCAATATAACCAATTCTCCAACCTGTCATAGCAAATGCCTTTGCGACTCCATTCACCGTAATCGTCCTATCATACATGTTCGGAATAGCGGCAAAACTAAAAGTTTCTTCACCATAACTAATATGCTCATAAATCTCATCTGACAAGATATATATATTTGGGTGTTTCTCTAATACCGCTGCCAATGCTCTATACTCTTTTTCTGTATAAATAGTTCCACTCGGATTATTTGGAGAGTTAAAGAAAATCATCTTTGTCTTTGGCGTAATTGCCGCTTCCAATTGCTCTGGTGTAATTTTAAAATCAGTATCGATACTTGAAGGAATCTCAACATAAGTTGCTTCACATAAAATTGTAATTGCAGAATAGCTTACCCAGTAAGGCGCTGGCAATAAAACCTCATCTCCAGGGTTTAACAATACTTGTGCAATATTTGCAATTGATTGTTTTGCACCCGTAGAAACTACGATCTGACTTGGAGTATATTCCAAATTATTATCTCTCTTAAATTTCAAACAAATAGCGTCCTTCAATTCACCGTATCCATCAACTGGTGAATACGAATTGTAATTATCTTGTACTGCCTGAATAGCAGCATCCTTAATAAATTCAGGAGTATTAAAATCTGGTTCTCCTAAACTTAATCCGATAATATCTTTTCCTTGTTGCTTTAACTCTCGTGCTTTCGCCGCCATTGCCAAAGTTGCAGAAGTTGGCAAACTTTGAATTCTATCTGATAAATGTTGTGACATGTTTTAATTTAAATTTATGCGAGTTGTGGTTTTTCTCCTAATACGTTCAATTGCCTATAATGCTCCATAACAGCTTTTGTCATTGTTTTGTATTCGTTATAAGGCAAACTAAATTCTTGAGCCGTATGCTTTACAATTTTAGCTAGTTTATCATAATGAATATGACTAATATGTGAAAACAAATGATGTTCTACCTGATGATTTAATCCTCCTGTGAAAAATTTTACCAACCAATTTTTCGGCGCAAAATTAGATGTAGTGTATAATTGGTGAATTGCCCAAGTATTTTTTATATTCCCCAATTTATCCGGAGCAGGCATTTCTGTATTTGGCATTACATGTGCTAATTGAAAGACAACGCTTAAAATAATTCCAGCAGTATAGTGCATAATAAAGAAACCTATGAGCACTTCATACCATGCAAACCCAATAGATAACGGTAAAACAACCCAAAGTGTGTAATAAACAATTTTACCAATAATCAACTTGGTCCATTGCGTCGCAGGATTTGGAAATTTACCATAAGATAACTTTCTTTTAAGGTATTGATACGATTGTTTAAAGTCTGTCGTTACAGCCCAGTTTAACGTAAGCAAACCATATAAAAAGAAAGAATAATACTTTTGAAACTTATGTATTTTTAACCATTTTGTATGCTTTGAAAAGCGAATAATTCTACCTGCATCAATATCTTCATCATGCCCCTGAATATTGGTATACGTATGATGTAGCACATTGTGCTGAACTTTCCAATTATAATCGTTACCCGCAAGAATATAAATGGTACTTCCCATCAATTTATTTACCCATTTTCTGCTCGAAAAGGACTCGTGATTTGCATCATGCATTACATTCATTCCAACACCAGCCATACCAACACCCGTAAGGAACATACCAAATATTTGTGCCCAAGTAGGTAATTCTATAGTTAAGATTAAAGCAAGCGGTGCTAGTAGTAATACGAGCATAAATATAGCCTTGCCGTACAATTTCCAATTGCCCGTTCTCTTGATATTATTCTCCTTAAAATAATCATTCACTCTTCTATTTAAAGTCTTGAAGAACTTGGTACTGTCTTTTCTCGAAAATTTTATAGTCGTCATATTTTGAAAATTTTAAACTTATGCAAAATTACGCCAAAAATCATTGATAAAAACTAACATTTATCATTTTTTAACAATAATTAAGCTTCTAAAAAATACAATACTAATAATTGATTATCAATCTTGTGATTACACTTTAACTTTCCTAAGTTCAAACAATAAGTGCAACAGAGAACAAATATCGTAAAGCACGCTTTACGATATTTGAAAAAAATCTGATTGCCGATGAATTACCAACAATTAATCGACTCTCAAAGATATCAAATAGAGGCGTATCTAAAAGCAAATTTTACAATTATACGAATAGCCATAGAGCTAGGAGTGCATAAAAGTACAATTTGTAGAGAGTTAAAAAGAAATAGTAAAAAGCGTATTTATAATGCTAATTATGCTTCGACACTAAGTAAGGAGCGTAAAAGAGAGAGTTATAAGCATTCTGTTTTTGACCAGAATATGAAACAATATATTGATAAAAAACTAACTCAAAATCAATGGTCTCCAGAACAAATTAAAGGCCGCTGTGATTTAGATGGAATACCCATGGTAAGCACAGAAAGAATCTATCAATATATTTATGCAAACCAAACTGAAGGAGGTTACTTGTATCTACATCTCAGAACGGCTCGCAGATGGCGTAGAAAACGGTTAAATCGAAAACATCAAAGAGGACGAATACCCAATCGAACAATGATAGATCATAGACCAAAAATAGTAGATACAAAAGAGCGTTTTGGAGATTGGGAAGTAGATACGATTATTGGGAAAAACCATAAAACCGCGATTTTAACAATAACAGAACGTAAAAGTCAATTTGAATTAATGGTTAAAACCGATGCAACTAAAGCTGAGTCTATACGAAAACAGATGATTAATTTGCTTGCCCCTTTTAAGGAACTCGTAAAAACAATAACTTCTGATAATGGAAAGGAATTTACTAAACATCAAGAAATTGCCCAAAAACTCGAAGTTGATTTTTACTTTGCTGATCCCTATTCCCCTTGGCAAATAGGACTCAATGAATACAATAACAAACTAATAAGACAATATTTACCTAAAAAAACAGACTTTAATTTAATTAACAATAATGAGATAAACATGATAATCACAAAACTAAATAATAGACCAAGAAAGTTATTAGGGTATAAAACTCCTAATGAAGTGTTTTTAATTAATTTTAACCAACCTGTTGCACTTAATACTTGAATCTAGCTTATATGTAAATTTTGAGTAAGAAGAATAGTACTATAACATACATCACTAGTTTTATTTCAGAGAATCTGCTTATAAACAGTTTTAGTAATACATACGGCAACATACCAAAGACAATTCTGTCTGCGATACTATAGGTCAGAGACATCATAATTAGAGTAAAAAATATAGGAATAGCTTCTGTAAAATCATTCAAATCAATTTTTAAAATAGGTGAAATCATAAACAGGCCAACAACAAATAATGCTGGAGCCTTTACTTCAGGCAGAATAATCATAAATAGTGTTGCGAAAAATAAAGAAAAAGAAAATTGCCAAGTATATCCATTCCGAGAAAAACGGTAAATACAAAGAAGGCATTTAACCCCATCCCCGGTGCCAGGTCAAAAAGGCAATTTAGCCACCAAAGCCATGACCAAAGTTATTACAACTGGAGACAGCGCGATGGCTATAAACACAACATCTTTGCCCATACCTGCTTCTCCCAGAATACTTGGGTTTACTGCAAGAATGTATACCATGGTCATAAAAGTGGTAACACCGGCGATAATTTCCGTTTTAAGATTGAATTTATTCTCAGTTATTTTAAAAAAATTATCTAGCATAATTTAATTTTAAAATGGAATCCTAAAATGAGAAATAATTAAAGATCTTATTTAAAAGAACTATCTTTGCAATGTTAATTATGGAGCACATTTTAAATTATTTTCCGAATCTTACCGATAAGCAAATTTCACAATTAAGACAGTTAGAAAAATTGTATAAAGAGTGGAATGCACAAATCAATGTTGTATCAAGAAAAGATATTGACGAACTTTATACTCGTCATGTCCTACATTCCTTAGCAATAGCAAAAGTACAAAGCTTTATAGCGGGCTCTTCTGTTTTAGATATTGGAACAGGCGGAGGGTTTCCTGGTATTCCATTGGCAATACTTTTCCCTGAAACTCAATTTATTTTGGTAGATTCCATTGGAAAGAAAATTAAAGTTGTCAACGCTATCGCTGAATCTTTAGGGTTAAAAAATGTAAAGGGAGAACATATTAGAGCTGAAGAAGTAAAGGGACAATTTGATTTTATTGTCAGCCGCGCCGTTACAAATATGAATGATTTTACGAAATGGACCAAGGGTAAAGTAAAAAAGAACTCCATTCATCCATTGAAAAATGGAATTCTCTACTTAAAAGGTGGCGATTTGACTGAAGAGCTTCAAAACTTTCCAAAGGTCACTTTATATGATTTATCTAATTTTTTTGAGGAAGACTTTTTTGAAACCAAAAAAGTAGTTCATATCCCTGTAAAATATAGACCGTAATTTATAAAAGAAATACGCTCTAATTAATAGAGACAAGTTCTATCTCAAAAATAAGCACGGCCCCTTCTGGAATAACTTCATTTCCTGATTGGTCAAGTCTTCCATACCTTCCGTATCCAAGGTGAGATGGAATTAATAGTTTCCCACTACCGCCTACTTTCAAATTTTGAACGCCTTCCGTCCAACCAGAAATAACACCCTCCAAATCAAAGGTGACACTGCTCGTCAAGTTTTCATCGAAAACTGTTCCATTCGTAAAATACCCTTTATACTTTACAGATACGTTTGATGTTTCTAACGGAGCATCACCTGTCCCTTCTACATCAATGACATAGTACAACCCAGAATCAGTTCGAGTTGCATCCAATTGATTATCTTCGATATAAGCTACTATTTCTTGTTCGTTCTTAGCGGCATAATCTATTAACGCTACTTCAAAAATAAGAACTGACCCTCCTGGAATACCTCTATTACTTGAACTTCCATAAGCTAAATGTGAAGGAATCAAGAGTATCCCACTACCTCCTTCATTAAATAATTGAATCCCTTCAGTCCAACCTTGAATAACCTCTTGTAAGTTAAAAGACACTCCGTCTTCTGTACTCTCATCGAAAACAGAACCATCTTTAAAAGTTCCTTTATAAATTACCGAAACATCTGAAGTTGCTATTATCTCTGCACCCGTACCAACCTCATCAATAACATAATACAAGCCTGAGTTAGTTCTGGTAGCTGTTAAATTATGTTGCGCTATATACTCAACTATTTCTTGCTCGTTTTCTACAGTATAATCTGTTTTACCTAGATCATCATCTGAATTACATGATAACAGGGAGATGGCAAATAACGCCATAAATAAATTTTTCATTTTTTTATTTTTTATATCAGAGCGCAAATATACCTAAATGAATAAATTGTTACTTAGAAAGTTATGTTAAAATGATCTTTGCTAAAATGAATCAATATTTACCAATTTTAAATCGGAATTTATCAAATAGAATTTATCTTTGTACCTCTTTATCCGTTTCATTTTAAAAGAGCATACGCCAAGTTTATTAAATTATGTGTACCGTAACTTTTCTATCTTTAAATCAAAACGATTTTATCCTAACATCAAGTAGGGACGTTCCATATGCTCGCAAAAAAGCACTTCGTCCAAAAAAATATATTGAAGACTCTGTTGAAATTACCTATCCAAAAGATGGCCAGGCAGGGGGCACTTGGATTGGTACTAGCTCGAAAAACAGATTAATCTGTTTGTTAAATGGAGGATTCAAAAACCACGCAATTAAACAATCTTACAGAATAAGCAGGGGTCTCATTGTAAAAGAATTACTCAAATCTGATGATATTACAAATAAACTTACTTTAATAGATTTAAACAATATCGAGCCTTTTACTTTAGTAATAGTTGACTGGAATAATGACGTAGCCTTATTTGAGTTTGTTTGGACCGGAGAAAAAAAACACCTATTAAACATCCCGAAAACTTCACACATCTGGTCGTCTTCGACCCTATATTCAAAAGAGACTAGGATATTGAGAAATCTATGGTTCGAAGAATGGCTTTGTAATAACAAAGAATTTGATCAAGAAAATATTCTACAATTTCATAAAAATGCTGGAGAGGGAAACCCTAAAACCGATGTATTGATGTCTCGTGAAAAAGGAGGTACTTTGAGCATCACCTCTTTCAAAAAGTTTGGAGAAAAACAAACGCTCATTTACGATGATATTCTTTCTAAGGAGTTGACTGTTTTATAATAAAAAAAATCTAATTCAACGCACCGGATGCCAACAATTGAAATGTTGGGATTTGCACTTTAAATGCTTTTGTTGTGGTAAAATTAACCATGTTATAAAAACCACTCATCGCGCCCATAGTGCTGGTTAAAAGACAATGTGACTTGTAAGCATGTGTCTCGCTGGGTTTTATAATTGGCTTTTGACCAACTACACCTGCTCCCTCTACTATTGAAATATGGTTTAATGAATCAAAGATATTCCAATATCTAGAAAGTAACTGAACAGAATCATTGCTTTGATTTTCAATTGTTACTTCATAATTAAAAGCAAAATGAAGACGATCATCATGATAACTTGTACCAATGAAGTTCGTTTCTACGGATATTCTAATACCATTTGTTACTTGTTGAACCATCATTTATTGTATTCTTTGTAACTGCAAATTTATACTTTTTTTTATAAAGACGGTCAATTCAAAAATTTATCCGACTTTCCATGTCCTATCCCGATCACCTGATCATACCTGCTCCCGAATGGCCTGTAATAGACCAATAACGTATAATCATTTTCAGTTAAATGAAAGGAACCATCAATATCTGAATTGCTAATAGTATTATCAGCACCAACTGTTACATATTGATAATTGTAAAAACCTTGTTTCATTAGTAATATTGCTTCGTATAAGTTAGATTTCGAATTATATTTCATTTCAAAATCGTCATGAATTTTCCAATTACTGAAACTTCCATTTATATAAACTTTTTTGTCGTTTAAATTCTCAAAACTTTCCAAATAGAAAAATACCCAAGTATAATCTGCATCAATATCAGAATTATCATTCCCATCAATTGTTCGCACCACAAAATTTCCATTAATATCTGGATTCAGAGAGTAGGGTAAATCAATACGTTCTTCGTCTGTATACAAAATAGTGTGATATAAATTAGGGCCAACGTCTACCCTAGCAATTTCATTATTTGCATCTCTTACTCCCTTACTATCAAAATATCGAAATTCATTTCCAGCCCAAAAATTAGTCTCATTAACGTACTTATAAATCAATTGCGAACCTCTATAATACTGCGCCTTCAAATCTTTAATTGCCGTATTCCAATCATTGTTTTGCATCAATACCGTCTTAATTTCTGCAGACGGATTATTTACCAAAAAGTTCGGGTGATTTATAACAAAATCCACATATTGCTTTGTATCAAAATATGCTAAATCTCTACTTCTATTTATCGTTATCCCCACACTTACCTTTGAATCATATAAAACAAACTTTCTAGTGAAAATAATATTATTATTATCGTCTAAAACTAAAATTTTATAATTTCCAGAAATTTTAAAACTCGTTTGACTATTCGGAAATGTTATCGAATAGTGTGTATAAAACTGTAATGTATTAAATGAACTTTCATAGTTTCTAATTCGATCTTCAGAATAACCATTTATAAATTCCCTGTCTGATAAATTGGAAGAATTCCAATTAAAATCGCAATGTTCAATTTTATAATAATACTCCTTTTGATTTGCCTCTAAATCATCAAATGCCAAAATAAATGTTTCTCCCATTCTCATTTGGGGTGCATATCTATTTGCCGCCAATGGTTTTAAAATAACGGTTTTTATATTAATAGGCTCCAAAACATCTCTCGCCTGAGAATGAATCTTAAGGGTACTAACTATAATAAGCGCTAAAAAGGTGTATTTAAATACTTTCATATAATTTCTTTCACTATTTAGTTTAACCAAAAATAACATTAATTAAACAATCTCACTTAGAATGAGAAACTTAACTATAATTAAGAAAATTTTTGTGTATCCGTATAGAGTCCTAAGTCAATTAGAATGTATTATATCTAATTGATTTTAAAAAGGTTAGTAATGAATATATTTAGTTTTGGAATTCACTTTACGGATGAAAAGAGTTATAGATTGCATTTTAAAGTCCAAGAGACCATGAAGGAGTTATTTGTAAACGTTGTCAAGGAACAGCACACTACTGGTTCGTTAATAAATGCGGCTATTAGTATAAAGCCTGTAATTCTAGGAAATCACTTCGTAGCGAGACAATAATGGAAAGTTCTAAGTTATCTTTATGATATGGTATAAGACTATATTTTTGATGAGTGCTATTAAGAAAAAGGTTTTCTAGCAAGGAAATACAACGTCAATTAGGGTTAAAACGTTATGAGCCTGAGGGGCAATGGTTCATAAGTTACGTAAAGCGATGGAACAACGAAATGATCGTTTTTACAGACCAAAGTACCTTATATGTCAGTATCGCTGATTATCTCGATATCCTTATTAGTGAAAAATCAAATAAATAGACTACTAACGAGATTTTAATATGCGTACATATTGCTATAAGCAACGCTAAAAGAAGTTTTTCAGGAACGTATCATAAAATAAAAGCGAAATTCCTTCAACTTTACCTGAATGAATTCATTTAGAAACTCAATAGAAGATACTCCGGAGAAAGAATATTCGATAGACTAGTGATAGCAAATATTACAGGTAATGGACATTAAGCGGATATATAAAAAAGCAATTACGAATAATCGAGATAAGTAGCAGATTATTCGAAATGCATGCTCTAAAATTATTGAGTGTTTGCAAATATCACATCAGTGATATTCAATAGGAAGAAGAAGGCATGTTGAATTCAATTTAGATGTTTATTCTCTTTTATGAATTTTCATACTCTTTTTTTAGTTAAACTAATCTATCACGTTTTATTGTTTTAAATTACTTAATATCAGAGGTTTCTTATTTCTGTGTACATTGGAATACCTTTTAAAGATACTACTCGATTCTAAGAGTTTTAAAATGATAAACTTATAGCTCACCAAAAAAGAAGAACTTTTATAAAAAATGTTGTTAATGCCGGAATTAGAGCAACGGTACTTCCAATAAAGGCTATGTCAGAAACTGATGAGAAGCCGCTGTATGAACCTGAGTTCGATTAATATTTAGGCTCCATTTTTTAGATAAAAGATAGGTTTTAAGTAAATTAAAGATCTGAAGATCAATCTAAAACTTCATCTATGTTAATCTATCCTAAAATTACAGAAATATTTTGTATTGTTGACGAATTCTGCAAAGAATATGATAAAGTCGTTGATGCATCT
>TARA_B110000037_G_scaffold223139_1_pt1 | contig 121373 bp, 107 predicted proteins | sample TARA_B110000037 | Tara Oceans TARA_B110000037 (sample SAMEA4397196) | marine metagenome | biome: Polar Biome; feature: [MIX] marine epipelagic wind mixed layer (ENVO:01000061); material: water (ENVO:00002006), including particulate matter (ENVO:01000060) such as... | depth... | reverse complement strand
TCACGCATTTCATCCATAAGATCAGTGAATGCTTCAATATCATCCTCTGTGACATCATAAAGAGGTTCTTGTGTTTCGCTCTCATTTGTCAGAAAATCACAAGACACATTCGTGAATGCCATTAAAATAATTGAGAATAGATATACGTTTTTCATGTTACTTTTTTAAAACACCAAACAAAATATAACGCCATTTTTTTGGAGTGATAGGGGAGAGTACACGATCGAATCCAGCTAAAAACTTGCGTTGTTTTTCAGAGCGGCCAAAAAGCCCGAGTACACCAATAGGTTTAGTTATTATTGATTTGTAGGGAGCATTCCAATTAACCATGTCAGAATTGGTAATATATTGCCATCTTTCTCCCCAGCCCACAAATTTTTTACGTAAATATTGATGCAACTTACTTCCTTCTAAATTTTCGGCAAATAAAAAGTAGCCGTCGGGTTTTAGCACTCTAAAAATTTCTTTTAATGCCTTCTCCTGATCTGGTTTATTCCCTAAAGCGCCAATTACAGATTTAAAAACCACCACATTAACCGATTGGTCTGCTAAATCAATTTCCTTCACATCAATTTTTTGATAGGTAATTTTATCTCCAACGCCATTTTCTGCATGCATTACTTTAGTAGTGTCGGGCATTGGATTGTAATCTGAGCAAATTACCTCATGACCTTTTAAAGCGAAATATAAACTCATTCCACCTTCGCGTTCACCTAAGGCAAGTACTTTCTGTTTTGGATTGAAATCGGCATGTTTATTCCAAAAAGCAAGGCATTTCGACCAGTTTTTAATATCCCATTGAATAATATCTGCAAGTTGATTTTTTGAAAGTGTTTGCTGCATTAAAGTCAGTTTAATTAAACGCAATGGTGTCCAAAAATACTAAATTATCGCCGTGTAATTCAATTGTTACCATTGACTTTAACACAGATCCTTCATGATGATAGTATTGGCCTTTGTTGTTTTTGTAGAGATCCATTATGTGCAAAATGGCTGAAGTATCACTGTCCTTTATTGGTGTGACAAAGTGTTTCGCATAAAACATTTGCTCCGGACTTGGTCTAACATTTGCGAGCATTGCCGCTTCAGGATCACCGTGTTTTGCCATTTCGTAGGCCGAGTTCACCCGATCCATATCCAACATTTCACTCGTGTGGTCATTCAAATAACGTTCGCTCGCCTGATTGGCTTTAAGCACAAATAAAGCGCCAAAAATCACAATGGCCGCCAAGCTTGCAAAGCGGTGAATTCGGGAAGAATAATGATATGAAACCTGCACCAACAAGGCCGCAAAACAAATGAGTAGGGTGCCCGTTTTTAATCCAGAAAAATAGTGTTTCGTATTGAAATCGTAAAACAAGAAATAGTGTAGAAGTATGGGCAGAATCATCAGCACAATGAGTAATATTCCCCAATTAAAATTTAGGCGAATCGCATGCTGTGAAAACCGTTTTATTCGGCGTAAAATGATAAGTAAAACGACAATAATAAAAGCGATAGCAATGTAGTTTTCGGTTGATTTATAATAACTGTTAAAGGTTGATTTGAGCAAGGTGAAACTTTCACCACTATGAATGCTAAAGTTTGGATTAATGCTTTCGTCTTTGGCATGACCGCTGCGCTGCTCATATTTTTCCTCGGACTGTTCTTTTAAAGCTTCCCATCCATCAACTTTGGAATATTGGTAAATTGTTAAACTCAATGCTAAGGCCGAGCTCACCGCAATCGCAAAAAATGGGAGCAAATATTTTTTTTGCTTTTTAACAATTGCAAATCCTAAAAATAAAAGCCCCGTGAAGAAAGCCGAGAATAAACTCAACCATTCGGTATAGGTTCCTAAAAAGAAGGTGATGAATATTAGCAGAAGGATGACTTTTTCGTTATTACAGGAGTTGCGTAAATAGCGGATAGAAAGTAATAATCCTCCTATAAAAAACGGCTGCACCACCATGTCTGAAAAGAAAAGGTTGCCGTGAAACCATAGGTTTCCTTGTGCAAATAAATAAAGGCCAGCTGCAATGATTCCAGCAAAGTTTAGTGATTTTTTTTCAGGGTCGGGGCGAATTGCACCCATTAGAAAAAACAATAAAATGGCCGAAATTAAATGAATACTTAAGGATGCAAATCGAACACTAAAGACCGTTGGTCCACCTGTTAATTGACTTGAATAGTACAAATAAATAAAAGCAAATGGGGGATAGGAGGTATAGTATACGTCTCCATTTTCGGCAGTTACTCCACCCATTAAGCGCCTGTGATAATTGCCAGTACCGTTATAGGTATAAACGGGACTGAAACCGTAGTTCGAAGGGCCGCCATTTTTATCCCAAATCTCTGCAGTGATGAGAGAATGGGCAGTAATCCATTCATGGTTTCTACCTAAAGGAGCTTTTAGATTATCTTTGCGTAATTGAAGAGAAATAATAAAAAGAAAACCAATTATGCCAAGCGCAATCAGATCAAATTTATTGCGCTTTACCCAATTCATTCTTCAATGCTTAAACCCGCCGCTGTAATTGTTGAGTTTTCTTGGTACGTTTCATAATCGGTATTGATTTCCCAAAGATTATGGTTTTGATCATTGATAATATTGTCTGCGGCCAAAAGCCCCATTAAGATACTATGATCTTGATTGTTATATTTAAAAGCGCCGTAACGACCAATTACAGATAAGTTGTTAATGCCGCTCAGGTAATTTTCCACTTTTTGCAGTGGAGCTTTATATCCTTTGCCGTAAACAGGATAACATTTTGGAATTTTAATGATGTGCCCGTCGGAAATTTCCAAGTCCTTTATTAGTCCTGTTGAACGCAACTCTTTTTTACCCAATGCAATTAATTCTTCATATGGCATATTCCAAATTTCATCTTCATTGTAAGCCCAATATTCTAAAACCACAATGGTAGATTTCTCCCCTTGGTTGATTTCTGGAACCCAATTGCAAAAGTTCGTAATGCGCCCCATTTGTAAATCATTGGCATGAACATAAAGCCAGTTGTCTGGAAAAACATCTACTCCCTCAACCTTGAGGTAAACAAGAAGTGTGTTTCTGAATTTTAAATCTGTTGCCGCACGAACCACATCCGTCGGAACATCTGGTAAGTTTTTTACGAGATGAGTGATTGGCATGGATGAAATGATATGATCAAATGGAATGACTTCACCAGAAACTAATTCAATTGAGGCGTCTCCTTTATCTCTGGCGTCAACTTTTTTAACTGGAGTTGAACACAATACTTTACCGCCATTTTCTTCAATAAAGTGTTGCATTTTATCGTAAACCATTCCTGTGCCTCCAATTGGATAAGCAAATTGATCTACCAATGTTTTGTGTTTGTTTTTTTTGCTCGAATAAAGAGCGTTTTTCACGGCTTCAAATAACGAAAGTTTTTTGATACGCTGTGCTGCAAAGTCTTCGTCTAATTCAGTGCATGGAATTCCCCAAAGCTTTTCGCTATATGTTTTAAAAAATATAGCGTAGAGGCGTGAACCAAACCTTTCCGTCACCCAAGCTTCAAAGGATCCATCTTGTTTTGTTGGACTAATTTTTTCCTTAAGGTAACTCATTATGCAAAGAAAAGCGCGTCCAATTCCTAACTTAAATAGTGCATCAAAAGGTTTGAGTGGGTAATAGTAAAATTTTTTTTTATAATAGATGCGTGTAAGCCGATCGACCATGCGGTAATCTTTTCCAACAACTTCTAACCACAGTTTATTTACTTTCGTATCATTGCTAAAAAATCGGTGAGGACCAAGGTCTACTTTTTGGTTCCAAAGGTCAATAGATTTTGAAAGTCCGCCTACTTTTTCAGACGCCTCATATAAGGTTACTTTATACCCAGCTTTGGTCAATTCGTATGCTGCCGTTATACCAGCAGGACCAGCACCGATAACTGCAATATTCTTCTCTTTCAAAAGACTAGATTTTCATTTCAGGCACTTCATTCGGCACCACCAAATCACCTGCAGTTGCAGCTTTGATTTCTTCAACTGAAACGCCGGGCGCCCTTTCAATTAAATGGAATTGATTGTCTTTGGTTTCAAGAACAGCCAAGTTCGTTACTACTCGTGTAACACATCCTACGCCCGTTAATGGAAGTGAACATTTTGAAAGCAGTTTAGATTCACCCTTTTTGTTGGTGTGCATCATGGCGACAATAATATTTTCGGCAGATGCCACTAAATCCATTGCGCCTCCCATTCCTTTCACCATTCGTCCTGGTATTTTCCAATTGGCAATATCTCCGTTTTGTGCTACTTCCATAGCCCCTAAAACAGTTAATTGAACATGTTGTCCTCTAATCATTGCAAAAGATGTGGCAGAATCAAAAATTACTCCACCATCCATAATTGTGACAGTTTGTTTACCCGCGTTAATTAAGTCGGCATCTTCTTCCCCGTCAAACGGAAAAGCTCCCATTCCGAGCAATCCATTTTCAGATTGAAATTCAACTTCGATTCCTTCAGGAATATAGTTCGCAACTAATGTTGGAATTCCGATACCAAGATTTACATACCATTTGTTTTGCAATTCCTGTGCAATTCGTTTTGCTATTCCTATTTTATCTAATGCCATCTTTAATTGTATTGATTTAGAAAATCTCTTTCAAGATGATAAAGATAACACTTTCCATTTCTTATAGAAAAGGATGTTTTATCAATGTTCCAGATGTGAAATTTTAATGTTTTTGCTCCTTCCGGAATCTGATGTATTAATGTGCCTTGTACAAGATTGTTTTCAGTTCCGTCCCAATGTTTACGAATCCAGTCAAGCGGGACATAATCTGAGTATAAAGAAGTTCCATCTACATCATTCACTGTAACGGCCAACCAAGAAATAAAAGGTTTTTCAATGGCTTCAAAAGTTAATTCGGCACCAATGTATAGGGTTTGGCCTTCAAGGCTGTCTACCTCCATTTCCAGGATGTTATGATATTCATCCGAAATAAAACCGTTGGTTACTTTTGCATCTGCAGAAAATACCAGCGGCTTTTTTAGTTTGTTACGGCGCTCAAATAAAGTGAGATTGGTAGCGGGATCACTTATAACGGGATCATAATAATCGAATAGGGTGCAATCGTCTATTTTTCCATCTCGCACAATTTGGAAATCGGCGTCAAAGGCAATGTGAAAATTCGTATGAATTTTGCCTTGTGTACCGCCATTTCTATTGTTTAAATAATACCAACAAAACTCCTGTGTTTTATAGCCACCAACAGAAATGGGAAATTTGAAATCATTTTCTGCATTGGCAATATAATCGTAGATAGGATAGGGTGTTCGCTCTTCTGATGAGAATGTAGATCCAGTTGGAGTGGCATGAAATAGAAAAAGGATTGGAAAATAGAAGAGTGGAATTCCGACGAGCGCAATTTTGGCATTTTTTGAGCTTAGATCATCCAGAATAAATGCCAAACTAGCCATGAACAAGAAAAAGAGGTGAATTGCAATGCGATCTTCTGGAAAATTAACTTCCATTTTATGAAATAGAAACAGGATGCAAGCAATATTGGCAATTAACAATGTTGGGAAAAAACTGGCGTTATCAAGTGTGCTGTAAAGTGTTTTCTTTTGGATGAGTTTTATGAGGACATAGAGGGCAAATCCAATAAGCAATACCGTTAAAACAACAGCAATTGGGGTGTTGTAAAAACCCATAAATACTTGGCTTAGGGATCTGACAGTCACTTCATAAAAGCCGTCGCCAACTCCATAATAAAAAGCCCCACGCTCTTTAAAAGCAAAGGATAATTTCACGAGTATTAGAAAAGGAAGGCCAGTAAAAAAAAGTAAAGCGCCATTTATAAGCAAGACTTTTTTATTGTCAGTGAAATTTTGCTTCAATTGAAACAAGCACATGAATCCAAAAATTAAAACGGCAGGTATAATCAATGTGAGGTTTGCGGCAGTTGCGAGAAAAAGAAACAATGGAACGAGCAACATATGTTTACGCAACCCCGTTTCTTTTAACCGAATAAATTGAAAAATGGCCAATACAAAAAATGCAATTGACATTCCGTAGCCACGACACTCTCCAAAATATTCAAATAAATAATGTGAAGCTACAAGTGCTAATAATAATCCCCACCGGAGGATTTTTTTATTCAATCGCCCCGCAATTTGAAAAACGCCATAAAAGAATAGGGCATAGGTGAGCACGTTAGGCAAACGTAAAGCTAGTGGTGACGAGCCAAAAACATGATAGGAGAAATTAGCCAACATGGAATTGAGTACGTGATTATTCGCATCCCAATGCGCGCCGGGGGGCATATAATTGTCTGATTGTATGTAATAGAAAAAGGTGGCAATTTCGTCGTGTAAAACAGGCACATAAACCGCCCTAACAAATAGAAATCCCCACAGTAAAATAAACAGAAAAAGAATGATTCGTTTTTCAGTTCCGCTATATTGAAGATATTTTTGTACCAATGAGTTCACTTTATTCTATCTGAATTTTTGGCTCGTATACTTCAAAATATAAATCCTTGACTTGAATTGCTGGACCATATTGCAACCAAACACGCACCGCTATTTCATCTTCCATGGTTCGAATGTCTGGTGTCAAATATTCTTTAGTCAGCTTTACTTCGTCTGTTTCAAATTCCTCAACTGGCGTATTTCTCCAACTGTATGTGCGTTCATGATAAAGCATGCAAATGGAAAGATGCGCTGCAAAGGCGACTTCCTCATAGCGCTCAAATTCCTCGGTGCGTTCAATAGTGGCATAAGCTCTAATCCATAAATGATCTTTTTCTGAAAAGGAACTGTAGGGTAATTTGACCAACGGTGTTTGTGGGGTTTCCGCGTTCAAAAGCATAGGCAATTCAAATTCTGGTCGAATCGTTTGAATTAAATTATAGTCCTCCGGGTTTTTAAATTCGGTCAATTCTCTATTGATCAACAGCAATTCTTTTTGTTCGGGCGTCGGGGGTGTCGTTTGTCCAAATACTGAGAAATAATAAGACTTGGTCATATTGGATTGATGAAGAATAGCATGTCGAATTTGATAGGTTTGAAATAAATTTAAAACCACACATAAACTCACGAACACACCAATGATTATTTTTTTGTAGTTCGCCAACCCCATCAATCCAAACCCAATTATTAAAATGTAGATAGGGTATGAATGCTCAAGTGCACGTTGAGAAAAACTGCCAGCATACCACCAAACAGTCCAACATGAAATGACATATAAATTAATTAGAGTAAACGCCAAGGTTCCAAAAAATAGCGCTTTTTGTCTTTTATAAACACCGATAAAACCAAGTACCAGCAGAGCCATGACTGGTGTATAAACTAGCCACCCTTTTCTGAAGCTGAAAAGTACTTCCATTATGTGAGGGCGGTTTAAGTCTAGGGCCTCACCATTGTGAACGTATGAGTAAAAGAAGAGCTGACCTGTAGCGTAATTCCAATAAAATAGTTGAATGGTACCCACTAGTATCATGCAAACAATTGCCACCCAATAATAATGTGTTTTAAAGACTTCTAAAAATCTTTCGACTAAGGTCTTCCATGAGGTTACACCATAGATCAACGGTATAAGTGCAGCAACTAATTCCGTTGGACGGATTAGGGCTAGAAAACCAAGACTAAGCCCAATGAGGAACGCGAATTTAATGGATTTGTTATCGTGGAATTTTATGGTGAAGTAAATGAGCGCAGTGTAGAGCGTAAACAAAGAAACATGAGAGAGTCCTGTACACATAGCGTTCATGTGTAAATAGTTGGTACCTAAAACCAAAATTGCCAACAACAGAACAGTTAATTTTTCACTGAAAAAGTGAAGGCAAATTTTCCGTAAAAACACAAGACCTAAGAAGCTATAAAAGAGGCTCCCGATTATCGCCGAAATTTGATAGGGAGTTGAAAATCCATCTTGAGCGTAGCCCATCCACCCGGCATATAAGTGCCCGAAATAAATAAATGGACCATGAAGAATCGCCCAACCTGATGTATATTTTGTGATATATCCGCCTCCATTTTCTGGACTCAGTGGGATAAACTGATAAAGACTAGTTGTATTCTCATAAGTCCCCATAATGCCCTCGTAGAACTGAAGGTCAGGAATGAGTAAATCACCATCTGTGAAAAGTTCGGCTAAATACACATGATAGCCCATGGTGTCCCATGCCAGTGGATTTGGAATACCAAAATCAAATTTTAAATAAATGATATAGGCAAATAACGCCAAAAGCACATACCATGATGCGCTTTTGTAAGGAAATAAGCTGGAAATAAGCTTTTTCATTTCGTTTATAAAATCAAAAACTGATTAATCTTTTTGACGTACGGTGCGTTGTTCAATGCGTTTTTCAAATTTTTCTCCTTTAAAAACACGCTGAACAAAAATACCTGGCGTGTGGATAAAGTTTGGATCTAATTCTCCGGCTAGTACGATTTCTTCAACTTCAGCAATCGTAATTTTACCCGCCATTGCCATCATTGGATTAAAATTTCTTGCGGTAGCTTTAAATATTAAATTTCCCGCAGTATCAGCTTTCCAAGCTTTTACAATGGCAAAATCTGCTTCCAATGCTGATTCTAGAATATGGGGTTTTCCATTAAAAACCTTCACATCTTTTCCTTCAGCTACCTCAGTTCCAAAACCCGCTGGCGTATAAAATGCTGGAATTCCAGCTCCACCCGCTCTGCAGCGCTCAGCTAATGATCCTTGTGGAATCAAATCTACTTCCAATTCACCACTTAACATTTGGCGTTCGAACTCATCATTTTCACCAACATACGAGGAAATCATTTTTTTGATTTGCTTTTTTTGTAAAAGCAATCCTAATCCAAAATCATCTACCCCTGCATTATTTGAAATACAAGTTAAGTTTTTTACCCCTAGTTCAACTAATTTTCCAATGCTGTTTTCTGGAATTCCACATAGTCCAAAACCACCCAACATGATTGTCATGTCATCTGTAATTCCAACTAATGCCTCGTTAACGTCTTTAACTACTTTGTTCATCTTTTCTTCTTATAATTCTGGTCCGCCATCTTCAATTGAGCAATTAAAAATGGTTCGATCATAATTTGGTGGTCCTTCGAAATCCTTTTTTGAAATATCTATCGACGCATCTTTGTAAACGCGCTGCATATAATAACCATAAATTGGCAGTGCCATTCGCGCACCTTGTCCCCAAGGGTAACTTCTAAAGTGAATATCTCTGTCATCCGCTCCAACCCAAACACCCGTAACTAATTCAGGAGTAAGCCCCATAAACCAACCATCAGATGCTCCGTTCGTTGTACCGGTTTTACCTGCTGTTGGATATTTAATTCCCCCCCACGGTCGGCTACTTCTTAAACTACTACTGGTAGCATAAACACGATTGCCTTGATGTACATTTCCAGCGCCATTAACAGCTCCCTTCATCATGTTAATCATAGTGAACGCCAATTCTTCACTCATGGCTTCTCGAATATCATACTCTAAATCTACGATCACACTGCCATTTCTATCTTCAACCCGCATAATATAGATTGGACGAATATATACTCCTTTATTGGCAAAAGTACTTTGGGCACCTACCATATTATAAAGCGAAATATCCATTGGTCCAAGACACATAGAAGGTACAACATCTTCTGTACGCAGCGCGATTCCAACATTTCTTAACACCTTATCCATAGTTGCTGGTCCAGCGGATGCTCCCATGTCTTTCATTATAGCGACAGTAATATTATTTAGGGACCCCGCTAAACCACATTTTGTTGGAATTGGTGCACCCGTATTTTTTGTTCCTGTTGCAGGACACCACGATTTATAACGTGTTGGACTAACAGGGACGTCAATACAATAATTCATGTCAATGTATGTTTTGCATGGCGTAATTGTTCCTAAACTCAATGCAGCCGCATATACAAATGGTTTAATCGTTGAACCTACTTGGCGTCTTGATTGCTTTACGTGGTCAAACGCAAAGTGATTGAATTCCGGTCCACCAACCCATGCTTTTATAAAACCCGTTTTTGGATCCATAGACATAACGCCCGCTTGTAAAATTCCTTTGTAGTATTTAATGGAGTCTAAAGGTGAAATGATAGTGTCAAAATCTCCCTTGTAAGAGAAAACTTTCATTTTAATTGGCGAATTAAATGAAGCCTCTATTTCAGCATCAGTGGCTCCATTAGCTGCCATTTTTTTGTAACGATCTGAGTTTTTAGTGGCTTGATTTAGAATTTGGGCAATTCGTTCGTCTTTTACTTCATTGCCAAATGGTGGACGCTTGTTTCGCGCATTATTTTTATCAAATTCATACTGCAACGTAGTTTCCATATGCTCTTGCACCGCTTCTTCAGCATATACTTGCATGCGCGAATCGATTGTCGTATAAATTCGCAATCCATCCTTATATATATTGTAAGGAGTGCCATCTGCTTTTTGATAAACGTATGATCCGTTATCGTTTGTTTCTTTGAATTTTTTGGTGAGTTCTTTTCTTAAAATTTCTCTAAAGTGTGGTGCTAATCCCTCTTTATGATCAACAATTTGGTAATCAACCGCAATAGGTAAAGCACAAAGTGAATCGTATTGAGCACGGTTTAACGTTACTGAGAGGGCTTCATTTCCTGCATCACTATTTACTAACCATTGAAAGAGTACTTGATTTCTTCGAGAGTATGCTCTTGCACTATCCAATTCAAATTGCGCAAGGCCTGCTTCATCATCTGAATAATCCTTGTATTGAAATTTTAACGGATTATACATGCCAGGGTTTTTACACATTCCGACAAGCATTGCTGCTTCTTCAATATTTAAACTACCGGGTGTCTTATTGAAATAAACTTGCGATGCGGATGAAATTCCAACGGCATTATATAGGAAGTCAAAATTATTCAAATACATGGTGATAATCTCTTCCTTCGTGTAGTGTTTCTCAAGTCGCACTGCCAAGATGTTTTCACCGAATTTTTGTTCTAATCGGTCCCATTTGTCACGAGCAACTCCTCCTCCGATACTGTCACTAGCGGTGTACAATAATTTAGCTAGCTGCTGTGAAATCGTACTTGCACCTCCACCGTCTTTGCCAAGCGAAGCTAACACAACGGCACGTCCTAGTCCATATCCATCTACTCCGGCATGGTTATAAAAACGTTGATCTTCAGTAGCAATTAAGGCAGAAATAACAAATGGTGAAATCTTATTATAAGGAACACTTTTACGGTTGACACTCCAAAAACGTCCCATTTCTTGTCCGTCAGAAGTGTAAATAATTGATGCCTGCTTGTCTGGCGGATTCGCAAGGTCTTCATGAGAAGGGATATTAGGTCTTGCTTCGCTGAGCATGTATAATATTCCAAACAATGGCAGAAATGCTCCAATCCAAACAATGATTAGAATTATTCGCCTTGTGCGTTTTGATAGTTTTTTCTTGGCTTCTTGCTCCTTTTTCATAACATATTTCCCAACGGGTAAAATTAAGAAATTTACCCTCAAATGAAAGAAATCGAGACGGATTATCCGTAAAAATTTATTATCCACTTGGGATATGGCGTGGATAAGTTGCGCCTGAACTATTATTCGATTAACGAGAATGATCGTCTAGAATCAGGTTTATTAAGAATTAACTGTGTAAACTGGAAGTTTTTTGGGTGAAAACGCGTTGTTTGTGTCCTTAGTTTTGAGGTTTAATCCTATAGATTATCAAAAAGGTAGAATATGCAAGATTCCCTAAATCCAAGCGTTAATGCACCATTAATTGATGAAGTAATTTCAAATGAGTCTTTAAGTTTTTTTGATAGACTCTATTATGGAAACACAATTGAACAATACCTAATTGCATTTGGAATTATTTTGGCAGCAATTATTGGGGGCAAGATTTTGTATTGGATCTCAAAAAAAATCATCTCTAAATTAACCGCTCGCACAAAGTCTAAACTGGATGACATTATTGCGGATAAACTGGAAGAACCAGTTGTATTTGGAATTGTATTAGGTGTTTCTTGTTGGGCGCTAAGCACAAAGTTAAATTATTCTGATGGTGGGGCCTTTATGGGGCATGTTTTTCGCTTTTTGACAGTGATTAATATTACCTGGATGATTGCACGGTTCTCGGATGCATTGATCGAGGAGTATATTGTGCCATTGACGGAAAAATCAGAGTCGGATTTAGACGATCAACTTTTACCTATTTTTAGGAAAGGATTACGCATTATCATTTGGACATTGGGAATAATTGTTGGTTTAAATACTGCCGGGTATGATGTGGGAGGCGTAATAGCAGGGCTAGGAATTGGAGGTTTGGCATTTGCTTTGGCGGCGCAGGATACGGTCAAAAATTTCTTTGGTGGTATTATGATTTTTGCCGATAAACCATTTGCCTTAGGTGATCGGATTCAAATTGGTGATATCGACGGGTGGGTGCGTGAAATTGGAATTAGAAGTACCCGCGTTGAAACACTTGCTGGGCGAATTGTGACGGTACCAAATTCCATGTTTTCTGATGATGCTGTTGAAAATGTAGATATTGAACCTACTCGAAAAGTGAAACTTGGTTTGGGTTTAATCTATGATACCACGGCTGATCAAATGGAAGAGGCACTTGCGCTTTTGAAGAAAATCGCTAACGATCATAAGGATATTATTGATGATGATATTTTTATGGGGTTCGATTCTTTTGGAGACTTTGCTTTGGGAATTACGTTCATTTATTTCATTCGAAAAGATGCTGATATTTTTGAAACACAAACAAAAATGAATTTGGCGATCTTACTAAAGTTTGGCGAACATAAATTAGATATGGCTTTCCCAACACAAACAGTATATCACCAATCATTAACGGCATAGCCTTTTCTTTGGAGTCAAAAACCTTAAGCCAATAACACAATAGTTTTTACGTTTAAAGCATGACAACAAATTAAGATTATTTAATTTAGCGTCATCATTTAATAATGGTTTGCAAGTGATTAAAAATTATCACATCTTAAAATCGATTAAAATTTGTCTCTCGGCTTTCTGCTTAGTCTTTATTTCATGCGGAACAGAAGTGGATGCTCTTGAGCATTCGCACGTTTATTATAACTGTGATGCGGAGGAAAAAGTACAATTGGAAGATGGGAGTTGGGTTTTTGAAAGTGGTAATCTTCAGTTTAAAACAGCTGAAACGCAAAGTGCGGATTATGCTTTTACTGGTGATTATTCCGTAAAACTTGATTCTGTCCACAAATACGGAATGACATTTGTTTTAACGGATATTAAGCAAGGAGAGTTTTTTAAAGCCTCTGTTTGGCAAAAAGAAACTGAAAACTATGGCGCCTTAGTGTGCTCCGTAACAGGTAATGCAAGTTTCACACTCAGCTCAATCGAAAATGGTTTTTATGAACGCCAGGACGGATGGATGAAGCATATACTGCAATTTAAGGCCATTACAGATTTAGATTCAGCAACGTTTTTTCTTTTTGCGGGCGCTAATAATGAAGATTCTTATTTTGATGATTTAGAAGTTGAGCGCTATCAAAACCGCCCCAATTTTGCTTCAGACGCGAATAATACACTGTCGATTCAGCTGCCAGATTCAAGTCAAACTACCATTGATGAATATATTGGAAAGGCCATTAAAGAAGAAATTATTCGCGATAAGTATAAAAAATTCGTGGAAGGTAATATTATAGTTGAGGGTGATTCAATTCCGATTGAAATCCGTTTAAAAGGAGATTGGATTGACCATTTGGTGAGTGGAAATGCTTCTTATCGAATAAAAAATGGAAGCGGAACAGCTTTTCAAGGATTGCGAAGTTTTTCAATTCAGCACCCGAAAACGCGGAATTATATGCATGAATGGTTTATGCATAAGTTATGCGACGATCAGGATATTTTGTCGACACGTTATTCCTTTTTGTCTGTTAAATTGAACGAGCAATATCAAGGAACCTATGCTTTAGAGGAGCATTTTGACAAACAATTATTAGAGAGCCGTAACAGAAGAGAAGGGCCCATTTTAAAAATAGACGAAACGGCCTTTTGGGCTTTGGCAGTATTAGCCAGGGAGCAAGGTTTGGATCGAATCTCGGCGGCTTATTATGAATCAGCAGTTGCCACATGTTTTAAAGTAAGCAGAACCACAAAATCAGAAGTTTTGTCCGGTCAATTTATGAACGGCGCTATTTTATTGAATCACTTTAAAGCAGGTTTTGAACATCCTGAATTAATTTTTGATATGGAGCGCATAGGAACGTATTATGCACTGATGGATTTAGGGAATATCCATCACAGTTTGGCTTGGCATAATCGCCGTTTTTACTATAATCCAATCACTACTAAATTAGAGCATGTTGGCTTTGATATGATTCCTATGGTGGAACCTTACAACCCTTTATTTGCAACCACAGAATTTAATAAATATCTTGACCAACAATCCGCTGAAGGCGGTTTGAATCATTTCTTATTCTTAAACGAAGACTTCCGGAAAGCGTATATTCAAAAACTAACCGAAATATCGGCTGAAGCTTATCTCGACAGTACTTTTGCAGGATTGGCAACTGAAATTGAAGATAATGAAGCGCTATTAAATGCTGAAGTACCTGGTTATCGTTTCGAGCAAGCAGGCTATTATGAAAAAGCGAAAATAATTCGGTCGGAATTAAAAACTTTAGCCAGTCGTTGGGATGAATTTATGGCTGATGAAGCCAAGCAAAACCTTTCTTTTGAGGCTAAGTCTGATCATTATGGCATAGGTGATCGTCCATTTTATTTAGAAGAAATCTCCCTGAATGCCTTTCGTTCAAAGATTGATTCGGCTCATTTCCGAATCGATTTAGAGAATTATCATTTTGAAATGGCTGAGGTAATAGGGTATAGCATTAAGCAGAATAAGGACTCGATTATCTATTTCGAATCATCTATTCAACTCGCTGGCTTTAAAGGGGGAAGTTATGTCGATACAGCAAGCATTGAGTTGGGTCAAAAGCCTTCACGTATCTTTTTCAAGCTCAATAACCTTCCTGAAATAATTCAGAAAAAGAAATTCATTAAATGGAAAAAACCAACAGGAGAACATCCGCGAATTACGTTACAAAGAGCGTTTTCTGAATCATCCAATTATTATTCAGTGGTAGATGGATTGGTAACCTTTAAGATAGGAAATTATCAAATTAATGAATTGGTTTACATTCCTAAGGGGTATGATGTCAACTTCAATTCGGGAACAACTATTGATTTTATTGAAAAAGGTGGATTGATTCTGAATGGCACAACTCGAATGAAGGGCAGTGAAGAGGGGCTTGTGAGGTTTACCTCTTCAGATTCAAGTGGAATGGGAATAACAATTTTGCAAGCAGATTCAGTTGTCCTGCGCCATGTAATTGTTGAAAACATGAATACATTGAACCATGAAGGTTGGGTGTTGACAGGTGCTCTTAGCATTTATGAATCCGGAGTAGACATAGATGGTTTAACCATTAGTGGAAATAATTGTGAGGATGGCTTAAACGTAATTCGATCTAATTTTAAGATTCAAAATTGTTTAATTGAGTTCACTAAAAGTGACGGATTTGATGCTGATTTCTGTACAGGAGTATTTTCAAATTCTACTTTCCGTAATACTGGAAATGATTGTATCGATTTTTCTGGAAGTGTGGTCACTATTCATGACATTGAAATATATAATTCTGGCGACAAAGCCGTCTCAGCCGGGGAACGATCTACCCTCTTTTTAAAGAATATCTCAATCGACGGTGCGCTAACAGGTCTGGCCTCAAAAGACGATTCTCGTATTGACGGTGAAAACATAACCGTTAAAAACGCCGAGGTAGGCCTAGCCGCTTTTCAAAAGAAACCAGAGTATGCGGGTTCAACAATGCTCTTAATTAATGTGCATTACCAATTCGTTAAAACTTTAGGGTTAATAGAAAAGGGGTCTGAAGCGCAGGTTGAAAAACAAACCTATAAAGGTTATCAGAAGTTTGACATTGATGCCATGTATGCCCGCTTTGAGAAAAACTAGTGTCGTTTCGTTGTGCTATAATTATAGGTACTTGATCCCTTGAGCAGTTTCTATACCTCCATCTTATTCATTCTTCCCATAAATAAAACCGCATTCGTCTTATTATCTTTGATGAAGTAGTAAAACGGTTTGTCCACTGTTATTTTCAAAATAGGTTGTGGGCGAGTAGAAACGGATGTTGTTCTAACGACTCCAATGACTGCTGCGGCAGCAGCTTCAGTTCCTGCTTCGTTCACAATTATTTTAGCTTTATGCAAGGCGGCACCAATTTTAAGGTCGCGTTCTTTGCGAATGTCTGAAAAATTTGCGCCATCTGTGAAAGCCGCAATTAATCCCATTTTTTTCAGGTAGGGCTTTAATTCAAAAGTAGGGGCTTCAAAAGTGAACTTTGGCAAAGCGAGAATCACTTTTTGGTTCACCATATTCGAAGTGAGGTTGTCGAACACAATATTCGAAATTTTATAATTCTTCATTTTGTATGGAAGAATTATTACCATTGAATTTTTGTCATCATCATAAGGCAATTCAATCACCTTTTCGTTTCAGCCTTCATACGCCTTAAAACGATCTGATGAATGCATCATATCTACTTCGGTAATTGTCTCGTCTGAATTGGTAAAGTCATCCTTTTTCGTGAGCTCTTTTTCAAATGTATTTTCCAGTTTTGCTTAAAATAAATCGCGTTGACAATCGCCAATTTAAAATCAGTCACGGCCTCAGGTGTCAGCATGTTCTTAATCATTCCATTGGTGCTCTCCTCAATCCATTTATTGATTTTTTCTGCACTTTTGGCAGGCTGATTTTGAAAATCGGCGCGATAAGGTTCTGAATCAAAATTTTGCTTCAATTTTTTTACATAACTGGCAAGAATCTCGAATTTATCTTGTAGCCATACGGAATTACTGATTTCTGCAACCTCTTTTAGTTGTTCAATCTCCTTTAAGAAAACCGCATTGTCTTCACTAAAATTAAAGACCTTTTCAAATTCTGCTTGCGTGTTACCTGCCGCCCCTTCATAGGCCATAGTAAATGCAGTTTTAATGCTTGTTGGGGAGAATAAGACGTTGTCTTGCTCTTCAAGTTCACTAAAAAAATCAAATGTAAATTCGTTTTGAGCAAATCCAATTGTCATAAAAAGACTTGCAGTTAAAAACAGCGTTATTTTTTTCATTTTGTCGAATTTCGTATTTCAATTCAGTACAACTGGAGTTTGAAATGGTTCAGCATGTTTGATTACAATAATTATTGCGCTAAAGTATGGATGCGCGATCATTGATTTTTCCATAAAAAAAGTGCAAACCTTTAAGATTACCCCACAAAAAAACGCCTAATCCACCAAAGGTGGAAAGGCGTTTTTAATTATGTAGTCATAGGATGAGTATCCAGCAATTTTATTTTTTATTTCCTTTTATGAATTGCTCAATCGCCATTGTCATACTTGGTGCTTGTGGCATTGGAGCATGAATATCTAAACGAAGGTTGTTTTGTTTAACCGCATTGGCCGTTGTTGGTCCAAAGGCAGCAATCATAGTTTTGTTTTGTTTGAATCCTGGGAAATTCTTTAAAAGTGATTCAATTCCAGAAGGACTAAAGAAAACCAAAACATCATACTTCACGTCTTCTAGATCTGAAAGGTCAGAAGCAACTGTTCTATACAAAATCAATTTTGAGAAATTAATGTTGTTTTCTTCTAGCGTATTTGGAATAGTTGCTCTCAAAATGTCTGAACATGGCAATAAGAACTTTTCACCCTTATGCTTTTTCAACACTTCCATCAAATCATTAATGTTAGTTCTCCCGTAAAAGATTTTTCTTTTTCTGTAAACAACGTATTTCTGAAGATAATAAGCAACAGCCTCTGACATACAGAAGTATTTCATAGCATCAGGCACCTTAAATCTAGTCTCTTCGGAGATTCTAAAAAAATGGTCAACTGCAGTTTTACTTGTCAAAATAACTGCTGTTACTTTTGAAAGTTCAACTTTTTGTTCTCTAAATTCTCGTGTTGTAAGCCCTTCTACATTTATAAAAGGTCTAAAATCAATCTTTAATTTGTACTTATCGGCCAAATCAAAATATGGGGACTTTTCGGTCTCCGGTTTTGGCTGAGAAACTAATATTGTTTTAACACTCATAAATCCTACCTCTTTTTTAATTCAATACCCCATTATTTAGGATAAATAATCGAATTCCAACGGCTAATGGAAGCAATTCGAGCGTGCAAAGGTACAAAATAATATAGAAAAAGGAAATTTTATATTTTATTGCTCTGGTTAAACTTTGAAATTCCCTGATGATTACAATTAATCCGACTAGAATTAATATGGCAATCAATGTATATTCTTGATAGCCAGCGGGTAGATATTGTGTAAAAATTAAAATAGGGGTTAATATGACACCACCAATTTGAAAAAATAAAAGGTGATTGATGTGGTGATCCTGTAATCCGATTTTTGTACTTGTAAAAAAGATCAATAATTGAATTACAATTAACTTTATAAGAGCCCCAACGAATAAGGCTCCAACTAAAATTAGGATAAAACTATTTACATTGGCATTCAATGCTTTCCACACTATTATTCCTACTGAAGTGAAGTAGGTCATATTCAATAAAATGGACGTTAATGTGCTTAAATTCAGGTCGTCGCTAATACTATTTACCAATTGGCGATTACTGAAAGCCGTTTTAAAAAGCATTTTGAGGTAACCAGGACTAAGTGTTCGCACCAAAGCAATAGCAATTAAGTTGAATGCAATTAATGCCCAAAAAATTAAATTAAAATTATCTGTGACAGGAATTGGATCTCCAATAGTGCTTATTTCGTTTAAAAATTCTTGCGGTTCCACACTGCAAAAATAATCGATTTCAGTTTGATTTTAAATTTAAGGGCAGAATAATATAACATATCATTCTATTTCCTGTTAAATTATTTACTTTTGCATACACTGACAAAAATTAGATAAATGGCGACAGATTTATACACACATCCAGATTATTTTAATATGGATGATTTGCTAACGGAAGAGCACAAGTTAATTCGTGAAGCAACACGTGCTTGGGTAAAGCAAAATGTATCTCCAATAATTGAAGATTATTATGAGAGAGCTGCATTTCCAGCGCATTTAGTGAAGCAATTAGGCGAGATAGGGGCTTTGGGGCCATACATACCTGCAGAATATGGAGGTCCTGGATTAGATCAAATCTCATATGGACTGATTATGCAAGAATTGGAACGTTGCGATTCTGGTTTACGTTCAACTTCATCAGTTCAAAGTTCATTGGTCATGTATCCAATATGGAAATATGGAAATGAAGAACAAAAACAAAAATATCTTCAAAAATTAGCTACAGGTGAATTTTTAGGATGTTTCGGTTTAACAGAACCTGATCATGGATCAAACCCTGGTGGAATGATTTCGAATTTTAAGGACATGGGAGACCATTATTTGCTGAACGGAGCAAAAATGTGGATCTCAAATGCCCCACTAGCCGATGTAGCTGTAGTTTGGGCGAAAAATGAAGAAGGAAGGATTCATGGTCTTATTCTTGAAAAAGGTATGGAAGGATTTTCTGCACCAGAAATGCACGGCAAGCATTCTTTGCGCGCATCTATTACGGGTGAACTTATTTTTGACAATGTGAAAGTTCCTAAAGCAAACCTATTGCCAAATAAAAGTGGTTTAGGAGCACCTCTTGGATGTTTAGATTCTGCAAGATTTGGAATTGCATGGGGTGCATTAGGGTCTGCAATGGATTGTTATGATCAAGCTTTGAGATATTCAAAAGAACGAACGCAATTTGGTGTTCCAATTGGCGCTTTCCAATTAATACAAAAGAAATTGGCTGAAATGGTGACTGAAATCACAAAAGCTCAGTTATTAACGTTCCGCCTAGGTCAACTAAGAAACGAAGGTAAAGCTACTTCTGCTCAAATTTCAATGGCCAAACGGAATAATGTCGATATGGCATTGACCGTTGCAAGAGAAGCTCGCCAAATTTTAGGCGCAATGGGAATCACAAATGAGTTTTCGGTAATGCGCCATATGGCAAATCTGGAATCTGTTGTGACCTATGAAGGAACACATGATGTCCACCTATTAATTACCGGTATGGATGTGACAGGGATTCCTGCTTTCGCCCGTGATATGCCAGATTTGAGTAAAATGTAAGAATAATTTTTTTATAAAAAAACGCCTGTCCGCCTTTGCTGGATGAGGCGTTTTTCTGTTTTTTCATCCCTTAAATTTACCTTTTAACCAATTCTTGCTTGAATTTCATTTCTACATTCGTAAACTTTGTATGGTGAAACATCTAGTTTTATTCATATCATTTTTAATTGCCGGGGTCACTTTTTCTCAAGAGATAAAGTCAATTGCTGCAGTTAAAATAAATGCGGAATCAAATATTGACGGGGTACTTGATGAGAGCTTCTGGGCGTCTTCAGAAATAGCGACTGATTTTATCCAAAACTCGCCCGTTGCAGGAGCACCTTCCATTGAAAATACGGAAATTAAGATTGTCTACGACAATAACGCCATCTATGTCGGAGCTACCATGTATGATGATCGTGATTCTATGACTATGACCCTTTCACAAAGAGATGATTTGGGAAATGCAGATTGGTTCGGAGTAATTTTTGACCCCTATGACGCGGGAACAATTGGATTTGCTTTTATAGTGACCTCTGCCGGAGTTCAGACTGATGAATTACACAATGTTGAAAATGTAGATGCGAATTGGAATGCCGTATGGAAAAGTGCCGTAACAGTCTATGAAGATAAATGGATATTGGAAATGAAAATTCCTTTTTCTGCACTTCGATTTTCTAAGGATAATCAAAACGATTGGGGTGTAAATTTTGCGAGAAATATTAGAAGAAACCGGGAAGAGTCTTATTGGAACCCGAATGATCCCCGAAGAAGAAATTTAATCTCTCAATTGGGTAAATTAAAGAATATTAAAAATATTGACTCACCATTGCGTTTGGCATTTTCACCCTACTTATCTGGATATGTAGAAAATTTTGAAGGCAATACTTCTTATACGGGAAATGGAGGGATGGACGTAAAGTGGGGAATTAATGAAGCGTTTACACTGGATATGACGTTGGTTCCAGATTTTGGTCAGGTTCAATTTGACAATCAAGTGTTGAACACCTCTCCATTCGAAGTGAGATTCAATGAAAGAAGGCAGTTTTTTACGGAGGGAACTGAGCTGTTTAATAAACCTGGCGGAATTTTTTATTCCAGAAGAATTGGAGGAAGACCAATAAATTCTGCAGCGATTGATGAAGATTTGAATACAAACGAAATTGTTAGACAACACCCGAGTGCTTCGCAATTGGTGAATGCAACTAAAGTTTCTGGAAGAACTAAAAAAGGGACCGGAATTGGAATTTTTAATGCTGTAACAGGACGAATGGATGCAGTGATTGAAGATACGTTAACAGGTTTACAGCGCGCATATCGAACTGGACCAATGACCAACTATAATGTTTTAGTAGTCGATCAAAACCTAAAAAACAACTCATCTGTTGCGCTAACCAATACAAATGTATGGAGAGAAGGAGATGCTTATGATGCAAATGTCACTTCGGGGGTGGTTGATATTTATACGAAGGGACAGAAATATAATTTTTGGGCAATTGGAAATGTTTCTCAAATTATCAATAAAGATAGCACAGATTTTGGTCATAACGTACTTGCCGGAATTGAAAAATCAGCAGGAAATTTTACCGGTGGATTGACCTATACGGAGATTGGTAAATCCTATAACCCTAATGATTTAGGATTTAATACCATAACCAATATCAGAACAATAAAGGCGTTCGCAAACTATAACATTTACAAACCATTTTGGCGACTTTATAGATTTTGGTCTTCCGCATCTGTTCAACGTTCAAGTCTAGTAAGACCAAACGTGTTTTCATTTTTAGGCATTGATGCAAATGTGGGTGGAAGTTTTAGAAATTTCTTGGCAGCAGGCTTTGACATGTATTTACAACCATTTAGAAATCATGATTATTTTGAACCAAGAATTGAAGGTCGATTTTATCAGGATGATGCCATGGCATTTTTGGGTGGTTTTATATCTTCAGATTATAGTAAACCTTTCGCTTTGGATGTTAATGCAGGATGGTATCAGTATTTTGAGGTCAATCGAGTAGGGTTTGATTTAAAGGTGAGTCCAAGAATTAGATTTAACGATAAAATTTTCTTGGTGTATCGTTATGAGCAAAATAATGCGTTTAACGAAGAGGGTGTGGCATTAACTAATGATTTTGAAGTACCTTTAATCGGGGGTGATCCTATTTTTACGAAAAGAGACCGAACCACTATCACAAACACGGTTGATTTATCCTACATCTTCAATAACAAAATGGGAGTGACCTTTAGATTGAGACATTATTGGTCAAAATTGGATTATAATGAATTTTTCATCTTAAATGATGATGGCGTAATGACAAAGACCGACTACACTGGTCTTGGTCTTGATAATGAATCAATTCACAACAATAGTTTTAATTCATTTACAATTGATATGGCCTATCGTTGGGTATTCGCTCCAGGTTCGGAAATTAGCCTTGTTTGGAAAAATTCAATTTTTTCTTTTAATGATCAAGTCGAATTAAATTATATTGAAAATGTAGGGAACGTGCTCAACGATTCTGCAACAAACAGCCTTTCATTGAAAGTGCTTTATTATATTGATTATTGGCAATTTCATCAAAAAGTATTCAAAAAGTAGCGACAAGGGAGATTAAGGCATGCTGATTTTAAGCACTGATTTTTTTCCATTTGCAATTCCTTGTATTATATAAATCCCCGTATTTTCAACTTCAATCTTACCGGTTTCTGCATCTATGTGATTCACGATCTTTCCTTACAAATCATAAAGGGCTAAATAATCAAAAATTGAAGCGTTTTGAACGGTGAAATCAACAATTCGAATCTCAGAATCGCTGGAGTTTGATCCGCCTACCAAAGGATCATAAGGGAGTAAATAAGTTTTGTTCGAAACATATTGATCGGCTTCCATTCCGCCGCAAATCACCCATTCGTTTGAACTAATTTGAGCAATGCCACGCAAATCCATAACGCCGTATGGAGCGCCTTCACCTTGGTTCCAATTCCCGTTCGATCATACCGCATAATTTGATTTAATGGCGGAACACCACCGCTGCCATTATAGGCGACCCCATTATAGTTGTATGAAATGGCAGATCCACCCGCCATAAAAACGTAATCTCTCTAAGTTAAAGCCGCTGCGCGATACAAGATTATTGGGCCACCTTCTAAAAGCGTCTACTCAATTTCTGTAGGATTTTCGGACTTATTTCTTTGTTTTCATTTACAACTGGATCGGCAATTTGGTAAACAGAATCCCCGTCATGAACGTAAACATCATAATCTTCAAGGTTCTTAAATACTTTATTTCTTCCGTAAAATTCACCACCCGTGAGCGAAATTCTTTTGTAAGGGTTTTAACCAACTAAAATTAGGAGTGCGGCTGCTATAATCAATGGGATTTTAATTTTCATATCTACGTAAAGACATGTAAATCAAGTAGTTATAGAGACGTTTGTCGATTTAATATTCAATTGTTACATTATAACCCGTGTGTTTTCTAATATTTAAAACACGATCGTTGTCAAGCAATAGGTATTGTCCTTTAATTCCTTTGAGTACGCCTTCAATTTCAGGTAGCTTATCAAACCCAACGCTTTTTACTTTTTCTGGAAATTGGTTAACTGGATAGTTGATTTCAATGATTTCATCATCCTCTGTCATATACTTCGCCAAATCTGCTGGCAGCAATTCTTCAATTTGCCATTTTTCCTCTTCCAAATCAAAATCTCCAATCTCATTTTTGAGCATTCTGCGCCAATTCGTTTTATCTGAGAAATGACTTTTAAGCGCAACTTCAATATCTCCTGCCAATTTTCGGTAAGGGGTTTCTGCTACTCGAATCGCAAATGTCGCCCCTTGGTCAATCCAACGAGTTGGAATTTGTGTGCTTCTTGTTACGCCAACTTTTATTCCAGAAGCAACAGCCAAGTAAACGAAATGGGGCTGAACATGATGATCTTCTTCCCATTTAATGTCTCTTCCTTTGCCCAAGTGCCCTTCGCAAAGTTCGGGGTTAATTATACATGGGCTAGAAGCTGGAGCATTCATAAAGCAATCATAACAAAACCCTTGTGCAAATAGTTTTTTCAGTTTTTGACAAGAAGAACATTTTGTGACCCCATCAAAGGTTAATTTAATCGATTTCCCAATTCGGTCGTTCATTTTGATTTGTTCCGATTCTGAAACAAGTGTGTATTGCACCGTTTTTCCCAATTCTACCTTCATTTTGTTTAAAAACATATGTGTTTTTTATAGCGGATTTTTGATTAATTTGTGAGCGTTAAAAACAGATACAAAGTTAGGAAAATTATGGGTTTTTATGCCTTCATTTTTTTAACATCAGAATCGTTGCGATAGATGCAAGGATAAGAGCAAAATAATAATTATTTTAGCAGCTTAATGAATCTATTCGAACATATCGGGCGTTATTTTGGAATGCTGAAATCCGTTTTTTCTCGACCTGAAAAGGGAAAAGTGTTTCGAAAGATGTTTTTTTCAGAAGTAGATTCCATTGTAATTAATTCAATTCCATTAGTTGCATTCTTGTCGGTTTTTATGGGAGGAGTAATATCTTTGCAGACGGCCGCAAATATGGGGTCACCTTTATTACCTGAATATACAATCGGTTACATTACACGGTCATCCACAATACTAGAATTTTCTCCCACAATTATTTCATTGATATTGGCCGGTAAAATCGGATCAAATATTGCGTCAGAAGTAGGGACAATGCGCGTGACTGAGCAAATTGATGCCCTTGAAATTATGGGAGTAAATTCAATTGGTTATCTCATGTTTCCAAAGATTTTGGCAACGACATTATTCTTACCATTCGTTGTCATTATTTCAATGGCGCTTTGTTTAGTAGGAGGGTGGATAGCCGGAGTTCAGTCTGGCTTGTATTCGACTGAAACGTACCTTATTGGGATAAAAGCATTTTGGTATGAGGATCAATTTTACTTATACTATGCCTTGTGTAAAACCATGATATTTGGGTTCTTAATTACATCAATCCCTGGTTATTTTGGTTATTATACAAAAGGGGGGTCGCTAGAAGTAGGGCGTTCAAGTACATCTGCTGTTGTTGCATCTTCTGTCGCGATTTTGGTAGCTAACTATATTTTAACACAATTAATTCTTGTTTAGTGATTGAGGTAACGGACATATCAAAATCATTCGGTGAAACACAAATCTTATTCGATATTGATGCGAAATTTACGGAAGGGCAGGTAAACCTAATTATTGGTGCTTCTGGTCAAGGAAAATCAGTGTTAACAAAATGTATTGTTGGACTGCATGAGGTAGATGAAGGAGGGGCTGTTTTGTATGATGGTAGAGATTTTTCGGCCATGAATCGTAGCGAACGTATTGAGATTAGAAAGGAAATTGGAATGCTTTTTCAAGGAAGCGCCTTGTTTGATTCGTTGACCGTTGAGGAGAACGTGGCTTTTCCGTTAAAGATGTTTACCGATATGTCTGATGCAGAAATGCGTGAAAGAGCAAATTTTTGTTTGAATCGGGTTGACATTATTGATAAAAATAATTTATTGCCGGCTGAATGCAGCGGAGGAATGCAAAAACGAATCGCAATTGCAAGAGCTATCGCAATGAATCCAAAATATTTGTTTTGTGATGAGCCAAATTCAGGGCTAGATCCCAAAACGTCGATATTAATTGATAACTTGATCAAAGAAATCACGTATGAGTATAATATAACAACGGTGGTCATTACGCATGATATGAATTCTGTAATGGAGATTGGCGACCATATTATTTTTATAAATGAAGGTAGAAAATGGTGGCAAGGAAATAATGAGGAGATCATTAGAACAGACAATAAAGAAGTGGTGGAATTTGTTTACGCATCATCATTTATGAAGAATTTAAGAGAGAAATTAATTAACGGTTAAAAACTGAATATTATGAGCGAAGAAGAAGGAAAAACATTTATCGACACATCTGCAAAGGATAGAAAACCTATAAAACCTGCGAATGACGGGAGTGGTAAAAAACGAGATGGAATTTATATCATTATTATTATTCTTTTGCTATTAGGAGCAGGGTATATGGGTTACATGCTCTCTGAAAATAATAAACAAATTAACGAATGTTCAAACGAAAAAATTGAACTAGAAAACGAAATGGTTTCATTGAATGAAATGATGTATGACCAGGGATTAGAAATGGGGAATGATGTTAAGCAAAATTTGCAAAATATGTTAACTATGTATGACAAAATGGGGTCAGACAATAATGAAATGAACGATAGTATTGCGGCACAAAAAGAAAAAATCCAAAATTTGATTTTAGAATTGGATGATGCTAAAGGCGATAAGCAACATTATATGAGTAAGGTGTATAAACTTGAAAAAGAAACCGAAACATTACGTTCAATAATGAAAGATTATATTCGAACAATTGATTCGTTGAATACAATTAACGGGGTATTAACGGAGAATTTAAGTGCCACTATGCAGGATTTGGATAATATGACCGAATCGCGAAATGATTTTCAAAACCAAACGGAAGAGTTATCAGATAAGGTAAATAAAGGATCGAAATTAACCGCGTTTGGATTTACAAGCGAAGGAATTAAAGAAAAAGGTTCAGGTTCATACAAAGAAACAGAGCGTGCTTCAAGATGCACACATGTAAGGTCATGCTTTTCGCTTGGTGAAAACTCAATAGCCTCATCAGGAAATAAAACGGTTTATATGCGGGTCATTACGCCAGGTGGTTCAGTACTGAATTCGAGTAATGCAAACGCCTTAACAACAGAGGGTGGCCAATCCTTGCTCTATTCTGATAAAAAAACGGTGAACTACCAAAACAAAGCGGTCGATTTATGCATTTTCCACGAGTTGGCGACTGAGCTTGATGAAGGGAACTATATTGCTGAAATCTACTGTGAAGGTGTTAAAATCGGATCGGATAGTTTTGTGCTTAAATAGTTTGTTATGAACGGTTTATCAAGAAATAAACTACCAAGTTTTATTGGATTAATAGCACTTATTTTAGTTTCAATAAATGGGCTTTCGCAAAAGCCAGACGCTGAATTAATACAAGAAACAAAGGATTTTCAAATTGATCAGGACGCACATTACACGAACAGGAAAACATCTCCACTGCCGCGAAAGGAAAGGCGAAACTTCCACGGGCATCAATTCTACCCGATAGACTTAAGTTATATTGTTGAAGCACAATTCAGTCGAATAGAGGAAGAAGACACATTGGAGTTGTTGAGTTCGTCAGGCAGCACTAAGCTTTATCGACCTTATGCTACGCTAAACTTTACCATTAATGGCGTTGCTTGTGAATTAACAGCTTTACAGAGTATTAAATTGCGCGAAATTGATGAGTACAAAAATTATTTATTTTTACCATTTAGAGATGCTACAAGCGGAAAAAGCTCGTATGGAGGTGGTCGTTATTTAGATTTTGAAATACCAAGTGAGAATACCATTACGTTAAATTTTAACTTGGCTTACAATCCTTATTGCGCCTATACGAGCAATTATAATTGTACCATACCCCCTAAAGAAAACACGCTAACGGTTGCTGTTAGAGCAGGGCTAAAGGCGCCAGCCGATCATAGAATAGGCGGTTGATTATTGGAAGGCTATTTGCATACCAGTTGACAGCACAGAAAGGTTTTAACAAAATAATAACATTCTTTTGGCCCTTTTTTGCGTTCCTTTATAAAGATGGTTTGATTTTTGCCATCTGAAATTGAAAAAACTTTAACAAAGCAGCATATATGAAATTTATATTTTTTATTGCCTTCATGGTTTCTATCGGATCGGCGCAAGCAACTACAACGAACGAGGAGTCAGGATTAAAATGGTATATCGATCTTGAAAAGGCACACAACGAAGCGGAAAAAACGAAAAAACCAATTTTCGGATTTTTTACCGGTAGTGATTGGTGTAGTTGGTGTATTAAATTAGAACGAAATGTTTTTGCAAAACAAGCGTTTATTGATTGGGCGAATGAAAAAGTGATCTTATTGGAACTTGATTTTCCGAAAAGAATACCTCAAACACCCGAGTTAAAAACGCAAAACCGAAACTTACAACAAGCATTTGGAGTGCGCGGTTACCCAACCGTTTGGTTGTTTACTTCTAAAAAAACAGATACAGGTGGTTTCAATTTGACTCCGGTCGGTAAATTAGGTTATCCTACAGGTGCTGTAAAAGGAAAAGAAGAAGTGAAATTTTTATCTGAAGCAAATAGTTTATTGGCAGCAATGCCTGAATAGGCTTTCGCTAATTTCAATTAACACGATTTTTGAATGAAAAAACGCAACTCAGTTGTGTTATATGATTGTTGTTTTCTGCTTTGATAGGGGAACAAAAGATGCTTATGTTTAGCTGAGTTTATCACTTAATATTCGAATCTCAATAACAGGTGAGATACGCTCGTAAATGATGTTGTTTACCGCTTCAAGAATTGGCATTTCTACCCCGTATTCCTTATTAATCTCAACTAAACACTTAGTGGCATAATACCCCTCCGCGATCATATCCATTTCCATTTGTGCGATCTTTACAGAATAACCTTTGCCAATCATATAGCCAAAAGTTCTATTTCTTGAAAATTTAGAATAGGCCGTAACTAATAAATCACCCAAATAAGCAGATGAGTTTACGTCTCGGTGAATTGGATGCACTTCATCAATAAAATTCTCAATTTCTTGAATCGCATTGGATATCAAAACCGATTGATAGTTATCTCCATATCCGAGACCCGCACATATTCCACTGGCAATCGCATAAACATTCTTCAAAACCGCCGAGTATTCCGCACCGAAGATATCATCTGATACGGTCGTCTTGATATATCGCGATTGTAAGCGCTCTGCAACGTATTCTGCCATGTCCTCATCCTGCGACGCAATGGTTAAATAAGAAAGGCGCTCTAGTGCAACTTCCTCCGCATGACAGGGTCCGCAAATAATTCCAATATTATCATATGGTACTCCGAGAAACGAGTGGTAAAACTCACCAGGAATTTCATTTACTTCTGGAATAATTCCCTTTACGGCTGAGAATATGAATTTATCCTTCAATTTTTCTTTCGGAAATTTTTCGAATAGTCCGTATAAAAATGCCGAAGGAGTGGCAATAATAATGATTTTTGAAGGCTCAATAATTTCAACCAAATCGTTACTCACATTAATTCGCTCTAGGTCAAATTCAACTGATTGTAAATACTTTGGATTATGGCGGTATTTAATGATGTGGGCGGCTGAAGACTCATTGTTCATCCACCAATTAACCACGTGTTTTTGGCTAGTCAAAATTTTGACCAAAGCTGTAGCCCAACTTCCTCCACCAATCACCGCTATTTTATGCTCTACGTTTACCATTCTAAGATAACGTACTTCTGTAAAAACAGTTCTTTAAAACCCGAAATTTACTGCCATACGAATTAAACAAAAATATAAAATTCTGCGAATAAGAGGGCGGATTCTTAACATTAATCTATGTTTGGCAAATAATCACTTTTGAATTAGGCGAATTCGATAGGTAAATAAGGTGATCTAGTGGTCAGAAGGTGAGTTTAATACCAATACTGTTCAAGTTTGTGAAGTGCTTAACAACCTTTCTTAGTGAATGAAATTATTAGAAAGGGTATAGACGATAAAGTAGTTTTTCCAATTTAGGTTTTAATGGTTAAATAACTAATGCGGCTGAATTTTTACAATTCATCTTAGGAAATCAACATTTCAGTGATATAATAGAGGCAAAGTGGAAATCTCCTAGTACTTTTATTGTCATAAATGATGATCCGAATGAAGAGCATACTTTTTATATTTCTTTTTTTCGCAGCTATAGCCCACGGGTAAGAAATTACGAAAACAATTAGGGGCACTGTTACAGATAAGGAAACCTACGAACCTTTAATTGGTGCAAAAGTAATTTTATTAAATAGCTATCCATTAATTGGAGCCGTCACCGATAATGACGTAGCTCGAATGGTGCAAAATTTTGCAGGCGCTCAAGGTTCTGATGATTCTAGCAATGATATTGTGATTAGGGGAAATTCACCGTCAGGGGTTTTATTTCGGATGGAAGGAATTGATATTCCAAATCCGAATCACTTTGCCCGTTTTGGAACAACAGGCGGTCTAATTAGTATATTGAATAATAATGTGATGGCCAATTCTGATTTCTTGACAGGAGCTTTTCCTGCCGAATATGGAAATGCAATTGCTGGTGTGTTTGATTTGAAGATGTGTAATGGAAATAATGAGAAGCACGATTTTATGTTTCAAATTGGATTTAATGGAGCTGAACTTATGGCTGAAGGACCTATTTCTAAAAAGAAAGGTTCGTCTTATTTGCTCAATTACCGCTATTCAACACTGGGATTATTTAAATTAATTGGAATTAATTTTGGATCCACGGCCGTTCCAAACTATCAAGACGGAAGTTTTAAGCTAAACTTTCCTTCAAAAAAGGGTTGACAACTGTATTTGGAATTGGCGGCTTAAGCTCGATAAATATCATTGCTTCAGAAGCTGATAGTTCAGACCTTTTTGCAATTGACTATAGCAATACATCTTTCCGATCGAATGTGGTTGTAATTGGGGCTTCGCACAGACAAAGAATAGGTTGTAAATCGTACATCAACATTTCTTTAGGACTTCAAACGGCAATAAATCGGGTTTTGAATGATACGGTAGACTTTGAATTTAATAATTCCTTCACAACTTACGTCAGTAATTCAGCAATCTCGAAACAAACTACTGATATATTCTATAATAGAAAATTAAGCGCCAAACATTTAATTTTAATTGGGTTTCATTCTGATTTGTATATTTTGAATTTGAATGATTCACTTTATGATCGCGGTTTGGCTGCGTTTCGACATTTAAGAGACTTTAATGGGAACACTTTTTTATACCAACCTTACGCGCAATATCAATTCCGCCCAACTGAAAATATTACGCTAAATGCGGGTCTGCATTTGCAAAGCTTAACATTGAATAATCGTTTCGCTACTGAACCACGATTTGGTGCATCATGGAATCTCTCAAAATCTGATAAATTGAGTTTTGGATATGGTTTGCACAGTCAAATGCAGCCCATAGAATTGTATTTTGTTCAAACTTCAATTGACGGTATAGTGAGTCAGCCCAATGAAAAGCTTGATTTTAGCAAAAGCCATCATTTGGTTTTGGGTTATGAACATAGATTTCCATTTGGAATAACAGCAAAGCTCTTAGCGTACTATCAATACTTATATGATATTCCAGTTCAAAACACAACTTCTGCTTATTCTATTTTGAACTTTGGGGCAGATTACGTATCCATCATTCCTAGTAATCTAGAGTCATCAGGGACGGGAGAAAATTATGGTGCAGAGTTGACCATTGAAAAGTTTTTGGATAAAGGGTTTTACTTTTTAATCACCACATCAATTTATGAATCCTTCTATACCCCAAGTGATGGTAAAAAATAGAATACGGCATTCAATGGCAATTACACCGCAAATGGTCTAGTGGGCTACGAAGTTAGATTTGGAGGCGGTAAATCCGCGTTAACTTTTGATCTGAACCTTACATTGAACGGTGGCAGAAGATATACGCCAATTCTTTTAGACGAAAGCATTTTAGCAGGGGAAGAAGTGAAAGATTTTGATAATGTGTATGGCAGTCAATATGATAAATACATGCGCGCAGATTTTAGAATTGCATTTAAAACAATAGGCGAAAAAGTAACACAAGAATGGGCCATTTATATACAGAATGTGACAAACCGAAGAAATGAGTTTTACACACAATATAGCCCTGCATCAGAAGTGGTAAGAACAACCTATCAAACAGGATTTTTGCCAATAGGACAGTATCGTATCTATTTCTAGATCAATGAATTTTTAATATTTTTTTGGAAACAAAGCGACAAGGCAAACAAATAAATATCTTTGCGCTATGGCAAGAGTTTATACGGCGCATTGGAAAGATTATGAATTAATAGATGCAGGCAATAATCAAAAGTTGGAGCGTTGGGGGAATATAATAACCATTCGCCCTGAGCGAAACGCCTACTTTAAGCCCGTCTTAAATCGAAATGAGTGGCTGAGTAAAGCCCACTTCCAATTTAACGAGACTTCTAAAACAAAAGGGGATTGGGAGCAATTGAAAGTGGATACGCCTACCAATTGGCGTATTGAATGTAAACCTCTCGTTTTCAATTTAAAACTAACGCAATTCAAACATACCGGCATTTTTCCTGAACAAAAAACAAATTGGGATTTTATAGAAAATCATTTAAAGTCGGGCGATAAATTTTTAAACCTATTTGGTTATACCGGTGGCGCTTCAATTACTGCCCGATCTGTAGGTGCAGATGTGTTTCACTGTGATTCGGTAAAACAGGTCAACGCGTGGGCAAAGGAGAATATGGAAAGTTCAAATTTGTCGGATATTAAATGGGTGCATGATGATGCGTTGAAGTTTGCGCAGCGCGAATTAAAAAGAGGGAATAAATACGCCGGGATAATTATGGATCCGCCAGCTTTTGGAATAGGAGCAAAGAAAGAAAGATGGAAAATCGAGAATAAATTTCATGAATTACTAGAAGTTACTTTCGGATTGCTTGAGTCCGAAGGGTTTTTGATTGCCAACACTTATTCTCCGCGTTTAAATGCGCAGAAAATAAAAGAAATTGCGCATGAAGTAGTTCAAAACAAAAAAGTTGAAATATCCACCCTTGCGATAAAAAGCACAACTGGAAAAATTTTGGAATACGGCGACTTAACTCGGATTTATTAATTAGTATCTTGTCGGGAATAGACGAATTTTTACAAATCGTATCTATTTTAAAAATTAGTTTTGTTTTCTATTTATAGGAGATGCCTAAGCATCATATGAAAAGAAGATTAATTAGAAACAATCACCTTTTCAGAAGTTGTCAATCCGCCGGATAACACTTCAAAGATATACACACCATTACTGTATTTATCAATATCTAAAGTAATCCTGATTTCTTGATTCACTTCTGCTTCTTCATGCAGAAATATTTCAACTAATTGACCAGTTGGACCTTAGATACGAACGTCTGCATAATCATCAAAAGGAAGCTTTATAATGATGTTGCCATTTTCATGGAACGGATTTACAATTACTGCAATTGTTCCTGCAGCCAAATCACCTCTCACATTGCTATACTCGCCATCAGGCCATATGTATAGATAGGGAGCGGTTCCTCCAATGGCATTTACTATGATAGACCCATCTGCTGCATCAAAGCAAGTTGCAGGAACAGCTTGATTAAGCAATTGGATAATGTCTGGTTCATTTAAAACTAAATCAGACTTCGTTACTTCACAACCTAAGGCATCTGTTACAGTAACCTCATAGAATCCAGCAGGAACTCCTATAACTGATGGCCCAACATCACCTGTAGACCAGTTGTAATCATAAGGCGCCATACCATCATCAGCAAATATATAAATTGCTCCGTTTGCAGACCCGGCACATGTCGGATCGTAAGAAACAAGCTCGCTAACTACCATGCCAATTTCAGGCTCTTATACTTCAATGTATTCACTCGTATGGCTGCAACCATTTTGGTCAGTAACTTCAACATTATAAAAGCCAGCAGGAATATCAGTTAATTCACTCCCTGTTTCGTCTGAAACAATCCAATCATAAGTGAAATCTAAAGTTCCACCACTAACCATCACTTGAACAGTTCCGTCACTACCATCTTTGCACTTTACTGCTGTAGCTGATATTTGAACACCTTCTATTTTTGATACTATTTTTTTTGTAACTGGATTTGAGTATATCAATGGTTGAGAGCTCGATTCACGACACCCTCCTCTGCAGATAGTTGTTTCACTAAGAAGACCTGGTTCATAATCAAGTCCATTTGCTCCTGTAATTACAACCCATACTTCTCCGTAGATTTTACGCTCCCATTGAAACACTAAAAATCCTTCAATTTCACCTGGAGGTTCCGTCACATTTTTAATAATGTCTGGAATACTTGGCCAGCAAAGAATTTCGGTTTCTGAAATTGTACCGGCATTATCAATGCCAGGTGTATTATCATCGTCATCATCATCTTCTGCTCTGACTTGAGGTAGAGCTGGTAATTCAGGCGAAACAAAAAAAGCATTTACATTGCCATATGAAGACATGCTTAACAATACGATAGTTGCTAAGAGAATGGATTTCAGAGTTAATGCGTTACTTTTCATCAGTGTAACTTCTAAAGTAACGTTTTTTTAATTACAGAAATTATAGCTAATGTATTAGTTTTAAATGATTAATGGCAATTTTTGGAATCGACAGAACTGATAAAGAACCGTATATCATTATGATTCAAAAAAATGACGAGAAAGGAGGACTAATTGTCGTGTTCTCTATGAAAAATCCCAGCCGTATTCTGTTTGAAGTAGCCGCTCTATTAATTGAGTAACCGCCTCGTTTTCAGTGGACCTGATAACTTCTCCAATAAAAGCAGAAACAAGTAGTTTTTTAGCGTTTGCAAGAGAAATTCCGCGAGTTTGTAAATAGAATAATGCAGACTCATCTAATTGTCCCGTTGTTGAACCATGCGAGCATTTAACGTCGTCCGCATAAATTTCAAGTTCCGGCTTTGAATTAATCGAAGCATAGTCTGACAATAAAATATTGCCGTTATTCTGATAGGCATTAATTACCTGTGCATCCTTTTGAACAATTACACGGCCATTAAATACGCCAGTCGAATGATCGTCCATAACATATTTATAGTTCTCGTTACTATAACAATTTGGAACCTGATGATCTACATAGGTATGATTGTCGACATGTTGTTTCCCTGAAGAAACAATTGCGCCGTTCATATATGTTTCGCAATTTTCACCAGCAACTGCAATGTTTATGTTGTTGCGTATTAAAAGTCCTGTGAGGGTGAAGGTATTGATTTTGAAGGTTGAATTTTTGGCTTGTTTCACTTGTTCGGTAGAAATGCTCAAATTTGACGCGCTTTCGTTTTGAATTTTGTAAATTGTTAAATGTGCGTTTTCTGCCACATTCACCTCAGTAATTGTATTGTTAAAACAACTGTTTGCACCCTGACTAATAGTTGAAACAACAAGAGCCGCTGCTGAAGATTTTCCCGAATCAATTAGAATTCGATTATTCGCCATAACGCGCTCACCCGTGCTCAGAAAAACCAACTGTAGTGGTTTCTCAATAGTTTGATTTGCGGCAATTTTAATTGTAATTGCTTGGTCGAAAAGTCCTGCGTTAAGTGCTGTAAAGACGTCGTTATCATTTAAGTTAACGAGGTGGTTTACTGCCTTCGCACTTGTATAATTAACTTCAAAGTCAATATTAATTTGGCTGATTTCTGACCGAATTTTACCATTTTCAATGATAATATAATTGTCTGAAATCAAATGGGATTGAACATCAATATCTGCTGAAGTTGTAGACGTATTTGTAAACTTCGTATTTGAAATTTTCCCAACCCGTGTATATTTCCAGGATTCATCCCGAGTCGTTGGAAAATCCATTCCCTTAACGCGTTCAATTACATTAGATTGAATATCATTTGAAGGAACATCAAGTTCACTTAAAAAGGCATCCATTTTTTCTGATAAAACTAAAGTCATTTCTTAAACCGTTTTTTCTTCTGTCAACCAATCGTATCCCTTTTCCTCTAATTCTAAAGCCAAGGATTTGTCTCCCGTTTTCACAATTTTTCCATCTGCAAGAACATGCACAAAATCTGGAATGATATAATCTAACAAACGTTGATAATGCGTAATGATGATGATTGCATTGTTTTCGCTTTTCAGTTTATTTACGCCTGCTGCCACAACACGTAAAGCGTCAATGTCTAATCCGGAATCAGTTTCATCCAAAAAAGCCACTTTCGGGTCAAGCATAGCCATTTGAAAAATCTCATTTCTTTTTTTCTCTCCACCAGAAAAACCTTCGTTCACAGATCGTGATGCTAACTTTGAGTCTAATTCTACCAGTTTCGATTTTTCACGAACTAAAGCCATGAAATCTTTCGCTGACATTGGCTCATCCTTGCGATAATCTCTAATCTCGTTTATGGCCGTTCTTAAAAAGTTAATATTGGACACTCCCGGAATTTCAATTGGATACTGAAAAGCTAAAAATAAACCTTCTTTTGCGCGCTCATCTGGATCTAAATCTAAAAGATCAATGCCGTTCATATTAACAGAGCCGTCTGTCACTTCGTAACCATCTTTCCCTGCCACAACAGCTGCTAAAGTCGATTTTCCAGCGCCATTTGGTCCCATAACCGCGTGAATTTCACCCGCTTTTACGGTCAAGTTTAAACCTTTTAAAATTGCTTTTCCTTCATCCTCAATCTCAGCATGAAGGTTTTTGATATCTAATAGTACTTTACTCATTTTTTTCTTGATGTTAGATTGTAGATGTTAGACTTTTGGTCTTGGTTCTTTTTCTAAATCTGTTTTAATTATCGTTTCTCTTTTCGTTAAATAGCGCTTGGTGCTTTAGGTGTAATGAGCTCCTCGAAACTCGCACTCAATACTCAAACCTTTTTACCCAACACTGTTCTCCAATGAAATTGCTAAAAGTTTTTGTGCTTCAACGGCAAATTCCATTGGTAGTTTATTTAATACTTCTTTTACATATCCATTTACAATCAGACCAATTGCACTTTCTTCAGAAAGTCCACGTTGCTGACAGTAAAAAATTTGATCTTCACCAATTTTTGATGTGGTAGCCTCGTGCTCTAACTTGGCTGAATTATTTGAACATTCAATATAAGGGAAGGTATGTGCTCCGCATCTATCTGACATCAACAAACTATCACATTGTGTAAAGTTTCTTGCGTTATGTGCGTTTTTGTTTATTTGAATCAATCCTCTGTATGAATTTTGAGATTGACCGGCTGAAATCCCTTTTGAGATTACGGTACTTTTCGTGTTTTTACCCAGATGGATCATCTTAGTACCAGTATCTGCTTGTTGGTAATTGTTTGTCACAGCAACGGAATAAAATTCTCCAATTGAATTATCTCCTTTCAGGATGCAAGAGGGGTATTTCCAAGTTACGGCCGAACCAGTTTCAACCTGGGTCCAAGAAATTTTTGAATTTGTATGGCAAATACCACGTTTCGTTACAAAATTGAATATTCCACCAACGCCATCCTTGTCGCCAGGGAACCAGTTTTGCACGGTTGAGTATTTTATTTCGGCATCATCCAACGCTATTAATTCAACAACTGCCGCGTGTAACTGATTTTCGTCTCGTTGAGGTGCCGTGCATCCTTCTAAGTATGAAACATAACTACCTTCATCTGCAACAACCAATGTGCGCTCAAATTGTCCCGTTCCAGATTCGTTAATTCTAAAGTAGGTTGATAACTCCATTGGGCAGCGCACCCCTTTTGGAATATAACAAAACGATCCATCAGAAAAAACGGCTGAATTTAGTGCGGCGTAAAAATTATCCGTCGTTGGCACAACTGTTCCAAGATGCTTTCTTACTAAATCGGGATGGTTTTGAACGGCTTCACTGAAAGATGAAAAGATGATTCCTAATTCACCTAATTTCTCTTTAAAAGAAGTGGCAACTGAAACGGAGTCCATTACAAAATCGACTGCAACGCCCGTTAGTTTTTTCTGCTCATCCATTGAAATTCCCAACTTGTCCATTGTGGCTTTCATTTCTGGATCAACATCATCCCAACTTTCATACTGCTTTTTAGGTGCAGCGAAATATGAAATTTCTTGAAATTCTGTTTTTGTATAATGAACATGCGCCCATTCAGGCTCTTTCATTTCCTGCCAAATTTTAAATGCATTTAAGCGATATTCCAATAGCCATTCAGGCTCATACTTCTTCGCAGATATCAAACGAATAACGTCCTCGTTTAACCCTACAGGGAATTTCTCTGATTCTATATCAGTTGTAAAACCGAACTTATACTCCTGGTTTTTTAAATCCGCTGCTAATTCTTCTTCTGTATAACTTGCCATTTAGTATCTCGTTGCTGCAAAATTTTGTTTTGCGTTTGAAGTAATTGTTTCTGTGATTAAAGTGAAAAACTTTCTCCGCATCCACAGGTGCGTGATGCGTTAGGGTTGGTAAATACAAAACCTTTGCCGTTTAACCCTCCGCTGTAGTCAAGTATTGTGCCAGCCAAATACAACACACTCTTCTTATTCATGACAACTTTTATTCCGTTATCTTCAAACTCTTTATCGTCTTCCTCGATGCTATTGTCAAATTCTAATTGATACATCAAACCTGAGCATCCACCACCTTCAACTCCAACACGAATGAAATGTCCCTCGTTGTTTTCCTCACTCATCATCCTCAGTGCGGTATCTTTCGCTAAATCAGTAACTGTTATCATATCGCTTTTGTTTCGATTTTATTCAAATTTATTGTGCCTCATTGTGCAAATAAAGATAAATATTTGTGCAAAAATACCCTTTTTGTGGTATCGCAACAAAAAAAACAGCTAATAAATAGATTGGTTTTTTACGAAAATCGCTGTAGATATTGATAATACTAAGTTTTACGCTTATTTTTTATTTAGAATGAGTCTAAACAGTTGAGGTCAAATCAGATAAAATTGAATAATTTGTGATTAATTAAAAACAGCATTAATTTTGTAATTTACTATAAGATTTGATAACGTGAAAGCGAACAGAGAACTAAACTCTTATTTAATTGTTTGTAAAGATATTTGCTATAAATCATTACGGTTATCATAAAATAAATTAGAAACATGAAAACATCAATCGCAAGAAAAGTACTGATGGCACTGTCCGGATTTTTTCTTCTTTTCTTTTTACTACAGCACTTCGTTATTAATTTTTCTTCAGTATTTGGTGACGGTGATGGATTTAATAGCGCTTCTCATTTTATGGGAACAAATCCAATTATTCAATTTGGCCTGCAACCCGTCTTAATTTTCGGTGTTATTTTTCATTTAGCAATGGCGATATATCTGGAATTACAGAATAATAAAGCGCGAAGTGTTAAATATGCTATGAACAAGCCTGGTGCAAATTCTAGTTGGATGTCGCGTAACATGATTTATACGGGTCTAATGGTTATGTTGTTTTTAGGACTGCATTTTTATGATTTTTGGATTCCTGAAATCAAAACAAAATTCATTGTTGGTGACATGACTGGTTTAATGGCGGATGGTGAGACTTTACGCTATTTTCATGAATTGCAATTGAAGTTTCAAGATCCAATTCGGGTGGCTTTATATTGTGTTTCCTTTATCTTCTTATCTCTTCACCTTTTACATGGATTTCAATCGGCTTTCCAATCTGTTGGATTCAATCACAATAGATACACACCAATTATTAAAAAATTAGGTAATTTATATGCTGTTTTAGTTCCATTAGGATTCATATTTATTGCAGTTTACCATTACCTTAATCCCCCTCATTAATATTTAGAAAAGATGTCAGTTTTAGATGCAAAAATACCGGAAGGACCTATTAAAGAAAAATGGACTAATCATAAGAACAACATCAATGTTGTTAATCCTGCAAATAAAAGACTAATTGATGTAATTGTAGTGGGTACTGGCTTGGCTGGTGGATCAGCTGCCGCATCTTTAGCTGAAATGGGATATGCTGTAAAAGCATTCTGTTTTCAAGATTCTCCGCGAAGAGCGCATTCAATTGCTGCGCAAGGAGGAATTAATGCAACGAAAAATTATCAAAATGATGGTGATTCAGTTTACCGATTGTTCTATGACACGGTAAAAGGTGGAGATTATAGAGGAAGAGAAGCGAATGTTTATCGTTTGGCTGAAGTTTCTGCTAATATTATTGATCAATGTGTGGCGCAGGGTGTTCCGTTTGCTCGTGAATATGGTGGTTTATTAGATAACCGTTCATTTGGCGGTGTACTTGTATCACGTACTTTTTACGCAAAAGGACAAACGGGTCAACAGCTTTTATTAGGGGCTTATTCAGCAATGAATCGTCAGATTGGTAAAGGAAAAATAAAAATGTACAACCGCCACGAAATGCTTGACGTTGTAGTGGTTGGAGGTAAGGCGAGAGGAATTATAGCGCGTAATTTAATTACGGGATCAATTGAGCGTCACTCTGCTCATGCAGTAGTAATTGCTTCTGGGGGATATGGAAATGTATTTTTCCTCTCAACCAATGCAATGGGATCGAATGTAACGGCGGCTTGGAAAATTCACAAAAAAGGTGCTTTCTTCGCTAATCCATGTTATACACAAATTCACCCAACGTGTATTCCACGTTCTGGTGATTATCAATCGAAATTAACCCTAATGTCGGAATCATTAAGAAATGATGGACGTATTTGGGTGCCAAAGAATAAAGAAGATGTTGAAGCCATTCGAAATGGATCTAAAAAACCAGTCGAATTGTCTGAAGAAGAAAGAGATTATTACTTAGAAAGAAGATATCCTGCCTTTGGTAACTTAGTGCCGCGTGATGTGGCTTCAAGAGCAGCGAAAGAAAGATGTGATGCTGGTTATGGTGTAAACCAAACAGGTGAAGCTGTATTCTTAGATTTTGCTTCGGCAATTCAGCGTTATGGAAAAGAAGCAGCAACGGTTAATCACGAGCCAGATGCAAGTAAAGAACGTATTATTGAATTGGGTGCTGAAGTCATCAAAAATAAATACGGAAACCTATTCCAAATGTATGAGAAGATCGTCGATCAAAATCCATACAAAACACCAATGATGATTTACCCTGCGGTGCATTATACAATGGGAGGGATTTGGGTTGATTATAATTTAATGACTACTATACCTGGTTGTTATGCTGCTGGTGAGGCGAATTTCTCGGATCACGGTGCAAACAGATTGGGAGCGTCTGCATTGATGCAAGGTTTGGCTGATGGTTATTTTGTGTTGCCTTATACTATGGGCGATTATTTAGCAGATGAAATTAGAACGGGTCCAATTCCAACAGATTCGCCTGAATTTGATCAAGCTGAAAAAGATGTTCGCGGGATCATTGATACTTTGATGAATGTCAAAGGGACTAAATCAGTTGACCATTTCCATAAAGAATTGGGAATGGTTATGTGGAATAATGCTGGTATGGCGCGCAACGAAACAGATTTAAAGGCTGCAATCTCTAAGATCCGTAAAATTCGAGAAGAATTCTGGAAGGATGTTCGCATTCCTGGAGAAGCAACCGAATTAAATTCAGAACTTGAAAAGGCTATCCGTGTCGCAGATTTCTTAGAATTAGGTGAATTATTTGCTAAAGATGCTCTTAAGAGAAATGAATCATGTGGTGGACACTTTAGAGAAGAGTCTGTAGAGATTGGTGGAGAGCAAGAAGGAGAAGCAAAACGTGATGATGTGAATTTCAAATACGTTTCTGCTTGGGAATGGACCGGTGATCCAGGTGAAGCTAAACTGCACAAAGAAGAATTAGAATTTAAAGATATTGAGTTAAAAACACGTTCATATAAATAATAAAGTTATGTCGGAAACTACAATGAACTTAACATTAAAGATTTGGCGCCAGAAAGATGCTAAATCGAAAGGAAAAATGGTCAGCTATCCAATTTCTGGAATCTCTGGGCACATGTCTTTCTTGGAAATGATGGACGTTTTAAATGAACAGTTGATCAATGAGGGGCAAGAGCCTGTTGCATTTGATCATGATTGTCGCGAAGGAATTTGCGGAAGTTGCTCATTGCATATTAATGGGGAGGCACATGGACCAGATAGAGGCGTTACAACATGTCAATTGCACATGCGTATGTTTAAAGAGGGCGATACTATCTTTATTGAGCCGTTTAGAGCAAAAGCATTTCCGGTGATAAAAGATTTAATTGTTGATCGTACATCATTTGATCGTATTCAACATGCAGGCGGATTTATTTCGGTAAATACTTCTGGAAACACGCAGGATGCGAATTCAATACCAATTCCTAAAGCAGATGCGGATAAAGCATTTGATGCTGCAACTTGTATAGGTTGTGGGGCTTGTGTTGCAAGTTGTAAAAATGCATCTGCAATGCTATATGTTTCTGCAAAAGTGGCACAGTTCTCATTGTTACCGCAAGGAAAAGTAGAAGCGAAAGATCGTGTGTTAAATATGGTTGAGCAAATGGATAAAGAAGGTTTTGGTAACTGCACCAACACTGGAGCTTGCGAAGTGGAATGCCCTAAAGGAATTTCTTTAGAAAACATTGCAAGAATGAATAACGAATATTTAAAAGCCTCGATTACTAGAGAAGCTTAGCAAAATAATAAAGAAAATATAATCCCTCCAAGTGCATTTCGAGAACCTCAATGTACCTGGGGGATTTTTAGTTTAAAAAAACTAAATTGCCCTTTCAAAATACATGAATGATACAGAAGCCTATTGATATTTCCAATAAGAGGGTCCTCATTGCTGCTTTAGACTGGGGTATGGGGCACACAACACGGTGCTTTTCAATCATTCGTGTTTTAATGGGGCAAGACAATGAACTTATTTTTGCTGGAGATGTTAATCAAATTCAATTTATTCGAAAAGAGTTTCCTAGCATAAGGATAGAGAAATTGGATGGATACAAAATATTACTTGATTCCAATAAAAACACCTACAGTCAATTGGCGCGCCAACGAAGTAAAGTTCAAAAAGCGATTAGAAAGGAAACGAAATGGTTGAATAGGTATTTGAATGAGAATAAAGTTGATGTGGTTATTTCTGATAATCGTTATGGGTTTTATAGTGTTGAAATCCCTTCAATTTTAATCACGCACCAATTGAATCTTCAAGTCCCAAACTTTAAATTTTTCGCAAATTATCTCATTAAAAAATATGTCCAACGATTCAGTGCGGTTTGGGTTCCAGATGACGCCCAGCGAACATTAACCGGTGAGCTTTCCAATCAAAAACTGAATATCCCCATCCACTTTATTGGGGTGTTGAATCGCTTTAAACAGGTAAAGGCTGAAAAAAAATACGACTATTTAGTTATTTTAACCGGTCCTGAACCTGAGCGGACAAATTTTTTAGAATACGCCAAGGAAGAAATGCTGAATTTAGGAGTTACGGCGGCCTTTGTTGGCGCACATGTGGATGGTTTTGATTCTTTTTTCTACCCAACCACGGCGGAATTGGAAACGCTAATTGCGCAGAGTAATTGTGTTTTCTCCAGAGCGGGTTACACCACAATTATGGAGATGGTTGGTCTGGATAAGAAGGCATTTCTTTTTCCAACGAGAGGTCAATATGAACAAGAATATTTAGCGAAGCACATCAAGCATCCGCAGTTACAATTTTTCAACGATTAATTTCGAGACGGCTACATATGCTCAAAAGTTCGTAGTAAAATGCCGCACTAAACAAATAGCATATGTGTATTATCCGTGTCAGCTCGAGCGTAAAAGTCGCCAACGGTAATAATACCATCTAAATCATCAACTACCTCTTTTTTACATGCCGAGAATAAAAGAAGTGTAGACAATAGGAACAACGATTGAGATAGTTTCATGTTAATAAGTTTATAAGATGAACGCGATTTTGTTTTGAATATTGTAAGCGGGTTTTAGTAAATTTTTGGTTACATTATTGTTACAACGTTTAAGGACTTTAGAACGGATACTGGATGCGCTTTCTTTTCGATATATGCGCGAGATTGAAAGAGTCGGATAGCAGGATAATGGATCTCATTGCATTTATTCTCAGAGTCAAAGTGGGCTAGATAGTGTTTCTTATTTTTGATTCAACACGGTTTATCTTCTTAGAACTCCAACTTGAAATCATTGATATAGCCTTATCAGATGCCGCAATCACATCCTACGTCAAATTGAATTTCAACCCAAGATAATTTTTCGCGCCATTCTTTTTGGAATTCTTCGCTATAACTCATTCCGCGCAGATCAAATGATTCGAGTTTTTTAAGATTCACCATAGATTCTGGAATGACAGAAACCGTGTTGAACCAAATGTCAAAAATAACGAGTTCAGTCAAATCTCCAAAACATTTAGGAATTTCTGAGATATGGTTTTTGCCTAAAAATAGCTGCTTTAAATGCGCGTTTTTACAAATAACTTTCGGAATGAATTCAAATTTATTTTTTGTTAAATGAAGTACCTCAAGGTTTTCAAAAATGAAATTATCAGGGAGGTCAGCGAGTTTGTTTTTTGAAAGATCTAATTCCCGTAAGTTTTTAAAATTGAAGATTTCTTGCGGAACTGCTTTTAAAGAACCACGACTCAAGTCAAGTCGATAGACCGAGTCAGGGTGAGCTAGCAAAGCATCTTCTAACGATTCAAATAAATGATTCGTTTGAGCGTAACCAATTAGTTGAAATAAACTAATACAAAATATGGTGACAAGCTTCTTTATCATGTTCTAATTGTTCCTTCAACGCCTCGAGCGATTCAAAGCTCTGCTCTGATCTTATACGATTGTATACAGCTACCGAAAGCTCTTGTCCATAAATCATATCGTCAAAATCAAAAAGGTTAACCTCAATTCTATGCTCATTTGAATTTTCAACCGTGGGGCGTGTTCCAATATTCATCATGCCGCCATAACTGTTATTCCGGACCTTTACTTTTACTGCATAAACCCCGTTTTGCGGAATGACTTGGTTCTCGTTAGTAGGCGCTATGTTTGCCGTAGGGAATCCAATTTTAGTGCCAATTTGATCGCCGTGCATTACTTTGCCTTCAAATTGAAATGGCTCGCCCAAAAATTCATTGGCCTTAATAATATCACCTTCTTTAATTGCATTCCGAATTTTAGTTGAACTAATTTTGATGTCTGATTTGCTATAAGCCGGGATTTCTTGAACCGCAAAATCGTAGGTCACACCCAATTCTTTCAGCAATTCCAAATTGCCTTCTCGGTTCCGTCCAAAATGGTGATTATAGCCAATTGTCATTAATTTAACATTGATTTTATTCACCAAAATATCTCGCACAAATGTTGTAGCAGAAAGTCTTGAAAAATCAACTGAAAAAGGGTAAAGAATCAAATGGTCAATTCCAAAACGTTCTAATTTTTTTATTCGCTCATCAATTGATTGAATCAGCGTCATCCCATGATCAGTTGGGTTTAACACAATTCGTGGATGCGGAAATAGCGTAAATAAAACTGTCTCACCGCCAAGCGTTTGGGCGCTTTTTTTTAAAAAACTGATAATTTCTTGGTGACCTAGATGTACGCCGTCAAATGTTCCCAATGTTAGAACGGCATTTTTTATTTCAGGTACTTCGTCAATTGAATAATAAACTTTCATCTAACTACTTTAGGTCAATTAAGGAAGTTAGTTTAAACACGCTGTGGGTCATCTTTTAGACTGAAAATTTTTGTTTCTTTTCAATTATTCGAATGTGAATAAGTGAGATTGTTCATAATTTTTTATCAAAGTTATGTAAAAAACTAGCATCAAGCCCTTGCTAAAGAATAAAAAGAACTAAATTTGCACCACGAAAATTAAATAATTATTCAAAAAAATAAGGTAATGTCTACTATCAAAGGTAAGATTTCAAGGGTAATAGGTCCGGTAATTGATGTAAGTTTTGAAAACGGGGTTGAACTTCCGGAAATCATGGGTGCATTGGAAGTTGTAAAAGAGGACGGTACAAAAGTCGTTTTAGAGATACAACAGCACATTGGTAACGATTCTGTAAGAAGTATCGCAATGGATTCATCAGATGGATTTACAAGAGGGATGGAAGTTGTTTCAACAGGTTCACCTATTTTGATGCCAAAGGGAGAAGCAGTTAAAGGACGTTTGTTCAATGTAACTGGTGATGCGATTGATGGTATTGGTGAAGTTTCAAAGGAAAACGGTCTACCAATTCACAGAGAAGCACCAAAATTCGAAGATTTATCAACTGCAACTGAAGTACTTTTTACAGGGATAAAAGTAATTGACCTAATTGAACCTTATGCAAAAGGTGGTAAAATTGGTTTGTTCGGTGGAGCAGGGGTTGGAAAGACGGTACTAATTCAGGAGTTAATTAATAACATTGCGAAAGCATATGCTGGATTATCTGTATTTGCAGGTGTAGGAGAAAGAACAAGAGAAGGGAATGACCTTTTAAGAGAGATGTTAGAGTCGGGAATTATCAACTACGGTGAAGATTTCTTACATGACATGGAAAACGGTGGATGGAGTCTAGAAAAAATCGACAAAGAAAAATTAAAAGAATCTAAAGCAACATTCGTTTTCGGACAAATGAACGAGCCTCCAGGAGCAAGAGCACGTGTTGCACTTTCTGGATTGACTTTAGCAGAGTACTATAGAGATGGTGAAGGAGACGGTAAAGGAGCAGATATCCTTTTCTTCGTTGATAACATCTTCCGATTTACACAAGCAGGTTCTGAGGTGTCAGCACTATTAGGACGTATGCCATCTGCAGTAGGTTACCAACCAACGTTGGCGACAGAGATGGGAGCAATGCAAGAGCGTATTACTTCAACTACAAATGGTTCAATTACATCAGTACAAGCGGTATACGTTCCAGCGGATGATTTAACGGATCCGGCTCCAGCAACAACATTTGCTCACTTGGATGCAACAACAGTATTGTCTCGTAAAATTGCTGAGTTAGGAATTTATCCTGCGGTGGATCCATTGGATTCTACATCAAGAATTTTAACTGCTGATATTGTAGGAGCTGAGCACTATGATTGTGCACAACGTGTAAAATTAACATTACAGCGCTATAAAGAATTGCAAGATATTATTGCAATTTTAGGTATGGATGAGCTTTCTGAAGAAGATAAGTTAATCGTTCACAGAGCAAGACGTGTGCAACGTTTCTTATCTCAACCTTTCCATGTAGCTGAGCAGTTTACTGGTTTAAAAGGTGTACTTGTTGATATTAAAGAAACAATTAAAGCGTTTAACATGATTATGGATGGTGAATTTGATCAGTATCCAGAAGCAGCTTTCAACCTTAAAGGAGGAATCCAAGATGTAGTTGAAGCAGGTGAAAAAATGATCGCTGAAAATTAAAACTAGAATAAAATGTTATTAGAGGTAATCACACCAGATGAAACATTATTCAAAGGCAACATTTCACATGTTGTTTTACCAGGCATTGATGGCTCTTTTGGGATTTTAAATGGGCATGCTCCAATGATTTCAGCTTTAGCAAAAGGTTTAGTTAAGGTGGACCAATTAGTTGCTGAAAACGATTCAGAAGAGTTTGAAGGTAAATACAATACTGAATTTAAAGAAAAAGCAAGCTTTGCTTTTGAAATTAACGGTGGCGTTATTGAAGTAAAAGACAATAGCGTGATTGTTTTAGCCGAATAAGATAGAAACGAAAATTTTAAAAGGGGTCCCAACCAACGGTGATCCCTTTTTTGGTATTATAAAGCTTGTGTTGGAAAGAAGCGATTTGGCCTGAATATAGGAGCAAGGGCTGTTAAGCTTTGTTAATAAAACAATTTAATACGCATAATCCCGTTTAGAATGAGTGGAATTGTGAAAAAAATCATGCAAATTTGTTCTTCTCGATTGAAATGGACTATAAAGACAAATTAGATAAAGACAATATTCCGGAACATGTTGCTATAATTATGGACGGCAACGGACGCTGGGCAACTGAAAAAGGGCAAATGCGCCTCGTTGGTCATGCAACTGGGGTAGAATCGGTTCGGGAGAGCTTAACAGCCGCAAGTGAAATTAACGTCAAGTTTCTTACTTTATATGCTTTTTCTACTGAAAATTGGAACCGTCCAAAGGAAGAAGTTGATGGCCTAATGGACCTTTTAGTGAATACCATTTCTAACGAAATTGAATCCCTGAATAATAATGATGTTCGCCTTTTAACTATTGGCAATACGGCTGATTTACCAGATAGCTGTAGAAATGAGTTGTTAAATGCCATTAAAAGAACTGAAAAGAATAAAGGAACTGTACTCGTTTTGGCATTGAATTATAGCGCCAAAAATGAGATCAAGCAAGCCATTAAACGAATTGCTGAAGAATATAAATCAGGTGATATTGAGTTAGATGATATTGACGACGAATTAGTTGAGAATCATTTATACACTAACGGTATTCCTGATCCAGAATTAATGATTAGAACGAGTGGAGAAATTAGAATAAGCAATTTTCTATTGTGGCAATTGGCTTACAGCGAATTACATTTCACACCTGTGTTTTGGCCTGATTTTAAGAAAGAAGATTTTTATAGAGCTATTTACGAATACCAAACACGCGAACGCCGCTTTGGTTTGATTGGGGAACAGCTGAACGAATTAGACAAGAATGATTAAATATCTCATAGTATTAGTTTCAATAGCCTTTTCTGGTGGACTTTTTGCCCAAATTAAAGGTGACAACATCATTGGTGGTGATAATTCGTTTTTAGAACCTAAAAAGTATACCATAGCATCCACAACTGTCACTGGTGTGGATTATATGGATGCAGACGCTATTCGATTAGTATCTGGTTTAACTGTTGGTAAAGAAATTACAATTCCAGGACAAGATATTTCTAAGGCAATTCAAACCTTATGGGAGCAAGAGTATTTTTCTGATGTCCAAATATTGGCAGATAAAGTAATTGGGGATGATATTTTCTTGTTAATTGCTTTGAAAGGTAGACCTAAATTGGGGGGATATAAATTTGAAGGTGGAATCAGAAAAGGAGAAGAAGACAACCTAAGGGAAATTATTGATCTTGTCCCTAACATTACAATCATTACAGAATCTTTAGTTCAAAACACAAAGAATATCATCAAAGGATATTATAACGAAAAAGGATTCTATCGCGCAAAGGTTAACATTATTCAGATGCAAGACACTTCAAACTTTAACTCTCGGAACTTCCACATTATTGTAGACAAGAAGGAAAGAATTAAAATACAATACATCAATGTTTATGACAATGAGGTGTTACTTGAAGATGATGACGCTAAAACTTACAATAAAGTCAAAACTAAAGTAAGTTATTCTGATAATGGTATTCGCAGGTCAATGAAGGATACCAAGCAGAAAGGAATCATGCGTATTTTCAAACGTTCAAAATTTAATCAAACAGCTTATGAGCGAGATAAGGCTATTATAATTGAAAAATACAACGCCATTGGTTTACGTGATGCTATTATTGTGAAGGATTCGGTGTATGAAATTGATGAAAAGCACATGGGCATTGATATTTATATTGAAAAAGGCCAAGAGTATTATTTTGGAGACATTAAGTGGGTTGGGAATTCAAAATATAGAGATGGTCAATTGGACACCTTAATGGGGATTGAAAAAGGCGATATTTTTAATAGCGGCTTAATTGAACAGCGTCTCTACGGGAGTCAAGATGGGCGTGACATTACTTCATTGTATATGGATCGTGGGCACTTATTCTTTAATGTAGTTCCAGTTGAAACAAGTATTACAGACGGGAATCAAATTAACTATGAAATGCGAATTAATGAGGGGAAAGAAGCACGTATTCGCAATATCATACTTAAGGGAAATACAAAGACAAATGATCATGTGATCTTAAGAGAGATTAGAACTAAACCTGGTGATTTATTTAATCGTAACGATATCATTAGAACACAGCGTGAATTAGCAAATTTGGGTTATTTTGATCCAGAGCAATTTGGAGTAAATCCAATTCCTAATCCTGTGGACGGAACAGTGGACATTGAATATACAGTTGTGGAAAAATCATCTGATCAAATTGAACTTTCTGGTGGTTTTGGTGGAGGCCGTTTAATTGGCACAGTTGGACTTTCTTTCACGAATTTCTCAACAAAAAATTTCTTTAAAAAAGGTGCGTGGCAGCCATTGCCAGCAGGAGATGGGCAACGCTTAAGTCTTAGAGGGCAAACCTTTGGTCGTGGATATCAATCATATAATTTATCGTTTACTGAGCCTTGGTTAGGTGGCAAAAACCCAACTTCATTCACTATTTTCAGTTCATACTCTTTATTAACAAATAGTTTAGATAGAGATAATGATGCTTATAGCCAAACTTCAATTACATCAATTGGTGTTGGTTTAGGTTCACGTTTAAAATGGCCTGATGATTATTTCCAAATTTATGGAGAATTCAATTATCAATATTATGATTTAAGAAAATCACAATACTTTATCTTTACAGATGGATATTCGAATAATATTTCTTTAAAAGGCGTATTAACAAGAACGTCAATTGGTGATCCAATTTATCCAAGAACGGGTTCTAAATTTACCTTAACAGCAAAAGCAACACTACCTTATTCTTCGTTTGATGGAATTGAGGATAGTGAATACCCAGGACTTTCTGATCAGGAGCGCTATAAATTTGCTGAGTATTATAAAATAAAATTCACGGGTGAATGGTATGCGCCACTAGATAAAAACAAAAAACTAATTCTACATCCTAAATTCGGTTTTGGTTTCTTAGGTGCGTATAATTCGGCAAAAGGCTATTCACCGTTTGAGCGTTTCTATTTGGGTGGAAGTGGATTAAACGGTACATGGCAATTTGATGGTCGAGAAATTATTTCTTTAAGAGGTTATACAGGCCAAACACCAGTTTCTGCAACTACAGGTGGAACTGTAATCGCCAAGTACTCATTGGAGTTACGTTACCCGTTATCTCTAAATCCAAGTGCAACAATTTATGGATTAATGTTTGCCGAAGCAGGAAATACTTGGGACTCATTCAATAAATTCGATCCTTTTAATGTTAAAAGGTCTGCGGGAGTAGGAGTACGTTTATTCTTACCTATGTTTGGAATGTTAGGAGTTGATTTTGCTTGGGGATTTGATCCTTTAGATGTTGGAGCGTCAGGAGCCGGTAACGGTTCTGCCGATCCAGGAGCGAATATTAAAGGTTATACTTTTGGCTTCTTCCCAATCATTGGTATGAATATTGGAGATTTATAATTAAAATATTAAATTTGCCCAATCTTTTTGTCGCCGCACAGAAAGAGAGGGCATAAAATAATATAAATGAAAAAAGTAGTTTTAGCATTTTTCCTTTTGGTGGGCATGATGAGTAGCGCATTCGGACAGCGTTATGCATATGTGGATACACAATATATCTTAGATCAGATGCCAGAATATGGAGAAGCTCAAGTTGAATTAGAAAAGGCATCAGAACAATGGCAAAATGAAATCGAAGTATTATTTTTAGATGCGCAGAAAAAAAGAAAAGACTTTGCCGCAGAAGCAATTCTACTTCCCGCTGAGATTAAAAAGCAACGAGAAAAAGAAATTGAAGCGGCTGAAACACGTGCGAAAGACATGCAGAAAAAACGATTTGGCGTAGGTGGAGATCTTTTTGCTAAACGAGAAGAGCTCATTAAACCAATTCAAGATAAAATTTTTAATGCGATTCAGGAAATTGCTTCAGATCGCAGCTATGCCTTTGTTTTTGACAAGGCAAATCAATCAAATTTATTGTATGCTGATCCTAAATATGACATCAGTGAACAGGTGCTAAGAAAAATGGGCATCAAAATTGATAATAAGTAAAACAGAAACAAGGAAACAAATAAAAGATGAAAAAATTAATAATTGCAATAGTAGCCCTTTTTACATTCGGAGCATTTGCAGCTTCAGCTCAATCTTTTGGGCATATGAATTATCAAGATGTTATGGATACATTGGATACATACAAAGAAGCTGAGAAGTTAAATGCACAGGAAACAGAGTCATTTGAAACAACATATCTCGCATTAGAAAGTAAATTAGCAAAAGATTACGAAGTTTATATGGCTTCTCAGGACACTATGAATAAGTACATGAGACAGATTGAGGAAAATCGATTAACGACTATGCAGAATGACATGCGTGCATTAGAGCAAGCATATCAGGCAGAAATTCAAGCGATTCAAACAAAATATGTTGGCGCTTTAATAGCTTGGCTTGATGAGGCAGTGGAGATTGTAGGATCTAGACGTAAATTAGATTACATCATGTATTTTGATGCAACGAATCCAACAATGTGGGTAAACCCGCTTAAAGGCGTTGATGTGACAAATGAAGTGATTACAGAAATGTTGATTTTAGAGAAATCGAAACCACTCGTAATACGTAATTAGTATTATTGCCAGTAGATAAAAAATTTACTAGAAACATAAGTTTTTATAAAAGGCCGCCAATGAGCGGCCTTTTTTTATAATTTAGCGTTGTGGAACGACCAATAGGCATATTTGATTCAGGCATAGGAGGCCTGACCGTAGCAAAAGCCATTTCCAGACATTTACCCAATGAACGCTTTATTTATTTTGGAGATACCGCTCATTTACCTTATGGCGACAAATCAAAAGAAGCGATTCAGCGATACGCTAAAGGCATTTCAAAATTTTTACTAGCCAATAATTGTAAAACAATAGTTATTGCGTGCAACACAGCTTCGGCGGTCTCATATGAGTATTTAAGAGATAAATATGCGGGTACAATTCCAATAATCAATGTAATTGATCCTATTATTGAAACCGTGGTCGCCAATGGTGCGCATAAAAAAATTGGTCTTATCGCGACAAAAGCCACAATTCAGTCGGGTGTCTATCAAGAAAAAATGAAACGCCGTAACCCAGATATTACCATGAAGGTATTGCGCACCCCTTTGTTGGCTCCAATGATTGAGGAAGGGTTTAGTAAGGATAAAATAAGTAAAACCGTCATTGAAAATTATTTGAGCAATCCTATTTTTGAAGGAATTGATAGCCTTATTTTAGGATGCACGCATTACGTTCTAATTAAGGATGAAATCAATAATTTTTTTGATGGGAAAGTGACATTGTATGATTCGACAGACATTATGGCACACAAAATGATTGAAGTTTTTGAGTCTGAAAATTTACTAAGCTCTAAAAAATCAGGCGACAATCATTTTTATGTATCTGACATAACCGAAGGGTTTCAAGAATCCACTAGCCGATTTTATGGGGACAACATTCGTCTTGAATTATTGAAAATATAAAGGACTCATTTTTCAAATTATCACTTGTGACTAAAACTCGTTTTCAAATTCATTATCAAATCAAATCTGATTTTAATTCTACACTTTTAGAAAGTATTAAGACATTGGTAAAAACAGGTATTAATGGTTTGGTATTAAATCCAGGCAACTATAAAATTACGATAGAGCAGGGGAAGCAAATTGCTCAAATTTGTGGCGAAAATGTAGATCTCATTATTACAGATGACCTTGACTTTGCGAAACAAATAAATGCGAAAACAGTCTTCCTTTCAACCCTTGATGAAACTATGAACAATCTGGCAGATAAATATCCAAACATGAGAATTGGTGGAGGAGCACAAAGGCTGGCAGATTGTAAAAACTGGGAATTATTAGATGCAGCCTATATCGATTTTAATCCTCCACGAGCTAGTTTAGAAGAAGAAAAGAACCCATTTATACTTGGCGCTGAATTATATCAGGCCGTAATTCCAAAAAAAGTAGAATACGGTTGGATGATCCTGAGTTTAAACACCCCCGTTTTTGCATCAAACCTAAAGTCGCTGTCCGATTTGGAAGAATTAATTAATAATACTCAAATTACTGGTATTGTTATAAATGATGACTTTGAGCCGAAATTGGATTTAGGTAATTCCATTCATAACATTAGGGGAATGGTGAAATAATTCCATTATTGATGATTGATCAAAAACGCCTATCTTAGAACCAAGTGGAATGGGATTTGATTTTTGAGATTTGAACTTATATTCAAAAAAAACGGCGCTAAAAATACTATTCACATATCCAGAGGCCTTGCCTCACAAAACGCTCCTCTTGCAAAACCCAATGCAGGACGAATGGGATTTTCTGCACGTGTATAAGCCCGATTACTCAAAGGAGGAAATAGTGAATATTTTAGAGCTCATTTCAGATTACCATTACAAAGTGGTTTTACACTCCCACTTTAAACTGATTCATGAGTTTGATTTGACGGGGATTAACATGGCAGCAAAAGTTATGGCGAACCTATCTTATCCTGACGAGTTTACTTCGGTATGCGATATGAGGGATTTAAGTTTGCGAGATGGACAGATATATGTTAAGGGGCAGCGACCAGATTATTATAATTGGTTTAGTGGCTTTGCAATCACCTATTTGGCTTTTGTTGTTGTTGTTGTTGTTGTTGTTGTTGTTTGGATTTTGGCAGATCGTTATGAAGCGCAGGGTTTACCAAAAGGATATAAACAGTTGTTGAAAGGTCAAAATTTAAACAAATAATGACTAATCCCGCACGAAATTCACCATAAACTCGCTAGTGGTATAATGGTGAAGCGAATAGCATACATTGTATTCAATCGATTCCGTTCCCTTGCTCTATGCGCTACGAAGAATTTCTGCAGCCATTTCAGGCGTTAGTGGTTTTTGAAGTATCGCTTTAATACTCCCTATAATTTTCGATTTTTCCTGTAATCGAACCGAATTATCATTCGTCAACAAGTAGATGATAACTTTACCTGGATCTAAATCAATTAGTTCTTCTAATTCCTCAACGATCTCCAGTCCAGACATACCGGGCATTTTTTGATCGATTACGACTAGGTGTTTTTGCTGGTTTTCTAGATCAAAAAGTGTCTGAGTCAAGGATGTAATGGCCTCGTTGCTGTTGTCAATAATCGATATATTAGCATTCGAATTAGCACCGCGAATTAAATATTCATTAATTATATTTTCTGTTGGGTTGTCATCAATTAAAATTATATTTTTTGACATATATGGTAGTTTGGAACGAATTTACGGTGATTTTAAATCACGAACATGAAATAGTCCACAAAACGACCATTTAAATCGTTTAACATAATAATTGTTAAAGACAATTCCTTAGTGCAAAATGAGCTTTTCAGTTCTTTGAACGGTATTATTTCTCAGTAGCAAAATGTAAGAACCTTTGCTTAACTCACTAAGGTCAAGTATCATTTTATTATCAGAAGTTAGCGCTGAAAGAACGCTCTGACCTACATGGTTTAATACAATTATTTCCAATTGACCAACTGCCTCATACGAATTGCTAATTTCTATGGTTAATTCTCCCTTAGATGGATTCGGATAAATGCTGAATTCGGGAATTGCTGAGTTCTGAATACTTGCTCCTTCAATCAAATAACAAGCGGATGTATCGATACAAAAATCTTTTTCAATAATTACAGCATATTCGCCATCTTCCGTTGGAGTATAAGTGATTTCAGTTTCGCCTGAAATTATTTCAAATGGGTCGCACTTGATCCATTGGTAGCTAGTTGAACCTCCTTCTGGTTCGTTTGAACTCAAGGCTGGTAATCCAGCATCATTAAGTGTTATATCGATTTCTGTAGTCACATCAACTGTAGTTATCACAGTGCTGTCGCAAGCATCATCAAAGATAAAAACATCCGTATAGGTTCCAGATTCAGTATAGATTGATTCTCCAACAACAACGGATTCGCCGGAACAAATATTAAACGATTGTTCCATGACATTGTCTTCCGCTATGTTTAATTCTGTTGTTACAATGCTGTCACAGCCCATTTCACTTGTGAGTGTGTTCATATATGTTCCAGATTCATCATAAGTCATTCCACCAATTTCATAGGTTTCACCAAAGCACAAATCCACCGACTCTGTCATTTCAATCAGTGGGCTAACTGCTAGATTAGTTGTAACAATACTGTCACAGGCATCACTATTTAATAAGGTGTCAACATATATACCGGTTTCGGTATAAACAGAGATCCCAACTTCGAATGATTCACCCGCGCATATTTCAACGTCTTGAGCAAATGCTTCTTCTGTACAGGTTAAACTGCTAAAAAAGTAAGCCGCTCCGGCATCTTCAGTGTAGAGTAATGATGCCGAGTCTAAATCTTGTTGCCAGGCACCAACAAGAATCGTGTGATCTGAAATGGCAACGGCGTCTGCAAATAAATCTAAGCTATCTCTGTCGCTTGCATCTATTTTTTGAATCTCTTCCCAAGTTCCGTCATCATCTTTTTCAAAAATGTATGCGGCTCCTGCATTTCCTAATTCTGCCCCTCCATCTTCATCATAGTTGTGAGCTTCCGCACCAATCACCATATAATCTCCTTCAACGCCCACTTCAATTCCAAAGTGGTCACCCACATCTCTATCGCTTGCGTCAATTTTTTGAACGCCCCACACACCCACAAGGTCCCTGGTATAGATGTATGCTGATCCTGCATTATGCAGCCATGCACCTTCAAATTCACTTTCATCTTCTGCTTTTGCGCCCACTACCGCCACGTTAGAATCAATTGCCACTGAATAGCCGTAACGATCCCAGCCGCCGCGAATTGTTGCAATTACTTTTTGATCGGCATCCCAAACGCCTGCATCACGTTTAAATATATACGCAGCTCCGGCTTGACTTATGCCCCAAACACCTTCTACATTATAATCACCATTGTGAGCTCCAACGATCATATAATCGCCGGAAATAGCTATGGAGCAACCAAATAAGTCGCCGTAATCAATGTCTTGATAACCCCAAATATCCAACTCTTCATCACCTCCGCCCGCATCTGCTTGGCGGTCCCATGCCACTACTTTTTGTGTTTCTGACCACACGCCGTCATCTCCACGATCGTAAACATAAACTGAGCCTGATCGAAAAATGAAATCGCCACCAAGTTCATCATGACCATCTTTATGGGCGCCTACAATTATTGTATTTCCTGAAACGTCAACGGTCCATCCATACTCATCACTGGTGTCGCGATCTGAAGCAACAATTTTTTGAACCTCATTCCAAACACCCAACTCATCTCTTTCAAAAATATAGGCCGATCCTGCCTTTGATAAACTGGCGCCGTCATCTATATCATGATCTTCGCCATATGCACCCACAACAGCATAATCACCGTCAATCGCTACAGACCATCCAAAACGGTCATAATCGTCTTGGTCTGAATTGTTGATTTTTTGAACAAAAGTCCAATTTTCAATTCCCATTTTCTCAAATATATAGGCTGATCCCATATTCGGATTCAATTCGCCAAAATCGTCACCATAAGCACCAACTATTGCATAATCTCCTGATATGTCCACGGCATAGCCCATCCGATCTTCCTCAGCGCGATCAATAGCGGATGCTTTAATAACTTCAGTAAATGTTTGTGATTGCGATAGAATAGGGAAGGCAATCAATATTGTAGCGATTAATAGTTTCATAGCGGTTGGTTTTTAACTAAAAAAGGAGGTTTATAAACTGTACCATAAACCTCATTTCAATTGCAATTTCATTTTTAATGTGTTAAAAAAAGACCACAAAAGAATCGAATAGGGATCCAATTATACGGTGAGCCTTAGTTAGTTGTGCCGCAAATATAAGCAAGACCTATCAAAGAAAAAAGGTAATTAATCGATTTAAATGTGGCATTCACCCGATAAATAGGTTTATCTAATGTTTACCTTCTCAATTTTAGTTCCGAGTTCGCTCGTAAGTTTTAAGACGTAGATTCCCGCAGATTGGTTTTCAATTGAAACATGATGGATATTGGAATTGATTGTTCCTTTATAAATAACCGCCCCTAATGCATTGTAAATTTCAACTTGTGTTCCAGCTAATAAACTTCCGTTAATTGTGAAAGAACCATTGCTCGGGTTCGGGAAAATTGAGATGGATTCACCAAATGAAGATTCCTCAAGACTACTCCCAGGATCATCTTCTATTATTACAGTGTAACAATCAGAAGTGTCTGTACATTCCCCATCAGTAACAACTACAGCATATTCTCCACTCTCTTCAGCAATAAATCCTTGGGTAGTTGCTCCGTCAATAATCTCAAATGGATCACAAGTATACCATTGATAGTCGGCGTCATCTAAAACCGCTTCTAACAAGGCTTCGTCTACATCTACATCTGTATCAATTGGGGCTGCAATTTCTATGTCTGTGAATACAAGGCTATCGCAACCAGCATCTGATTCGAACTCATCAATATAAGTCCCAGCCTCATCATAATATGAATCACCAACCCAAACAAATTCTCCAGCACAAAGGAAAAATTCTTGTTCTGTTTCTATTTCATCAGCCACGCTTAAAATTGTAGCGACCGTACTATCACAACCTAAATCGGTTATAATAACATCTGTATAAACTCCAGTTTCATCATAAACGCTTCCACCAACTTCAACTTCTTCTCCAGCACAAATGTCAATTTCTTGCGTGTACAATACGTCTTCGCAACCTGGGTCTCCGCCTCCGCCTTCAAGGTTAGTATAAAAGTATGCTGCTCCAGCATCTTCTAGATACGTATCACCGTCAGGATTCTGATCTTGCTGGAATGCACCCGCAATAATTGTGCTTTCTGAAATACCAATACTAATACCTAATTCATCATCTACTTCTCGATCAGACGCATCTAGTTTAATTAATTGATCATAAGTTCCGTCATCCTGCAGTTCAAAAATATAAACCGATCCTGTGTTTTCAAGTTCTGCACCTCCATCTTCATCATGGTTGTCAGAATGTGCGCCAATAGCAATATAATCGCCATCAATTCCTACACTAATTCCAAAATGGTCTCCTGCATCACGATCATCCGGAGATAATTTTTGAAGATAACTCCACGTTCCACCTGTTCTTGTAAAAACTGCAGCACCTCCAGAATTTAAAATAGACTCTTCTCCGTCCGCATTTAAATCTTCAGTTTGTGCACCAAGTATAATAGTTGTAGAATCAATATCAACTGGAGCCGCTCTGTCTAACCCTGAAATGCCTGGGAAGGTTAAAAATGCTACTTCTGTCCAAGTGTCATCAGATCTTTCAAAAGCATATGCTTTTGATGCAAAAGGTCCACCAACTACCAAATAGTCGTTCCAAATAGCAACCGACTCTCCGAAACGGTCATTCCAATCTTCGTGGTCTGGCGCGTATTCTGTTCCGGGGCTTCTGTCAGATGCTACAATTTTTTGAGTTTGTGTCCATGTTCCGTCATCTTCCCTGTCAAAAATGTAAGCTGAACCGGCATGATAGAAATAACCCAATCCAAGTGCGTTTTTATCATCATTATGTGCACCTACAATTGCTGTTGTGCCATGGATAGAAACCGACCAACCGAATTCATCATCTGCAGCTCGGTCAAATGGAACTAGTTTTTGAACTTCTTCCCAAATGTCATCATCATTTTTTTCAAAGATGTAGGCAGAACCTGCTCTTGATAAAGAGGCGCCATCATCTGCATCATGATCTTCGCCGTAGGCTCCAACAATAATGAAATCGCCATTAATTTCTACGTCCCAACCGAATCGATCATAATCGTCTTGGTCAGAATTGGATAATTTTTGAATCTGAGTCCATACGCCACCAATTCTTTCATAAACATAGGCAGATCCCATGTTTGGATTTGTTGCGCCGTAGTCATCAGCATATGCACCTGCAACGGCAAAGTCCCCATCAATAGAACAGGACCAACCAAGTCGATCTTCTGTGTCACGGTCATCTGCGACAACCATCATTAATTCTTCAAAGTCCTGTGCAAAGGCACCGAATGTAAGTAGGGCGGCGACTATGCAAATTATATTTTTAATCATTGCACGAAAAGTTGTGGTTAAGTAATTTTTTAAGTGTCAAGTGAATGACAATTTTTATTGGAGAATTAAACGATAGGTATAAATCGATTTATCTCCTACAATAGTTAAAACGTAAACTCCTTTTGGAAGGTTGTGTAAATCGAACGAACTATATGTGTTTTTAAGTTTAAATTCATGCACAATAGATCCAAGCGGATTTATAATGACACCTTCGTAAATGAGGTCATAAGGGTTGTCAAAAGTAATGTTAATTAATCCGTTTGTTGGATTTGGGAAAATCTTAAAATATTCCGCAAATTCCAATTCTGGATTCGATAAAATATCGACATAAAGGCATGAAGAAGTGTCAGAACAAGCGCCTTCTGTTACGATTACTGCATATTGTCCAATAGTAGGAGCTACATAGGTTTGATCGGTTGCGCCTGGTATTTCTTCGTACGGACTACATTTAATCCACTGATATGTTGCATCATCTGATCCGGCAGTTAAGATGTTTAAACTTTGACTGATTGAATTGTCTACTGGTAATTGCACGGTTAAATTTGTTGTAATTGTACAATCACATAATACCCATGATGTTACAACGTCTGTGTAGATTCCCACGGCATCATATGTGGAGGCGCCAATTGTATAAGTTTCTCCCCAACAGATTGTCACATCTTGTGTTACGGCATTTTCAGGACTCACAGTTAAGATTGTAGTAATCAAACTGTCGCATCCATCATCAGAAGCAACTGCATCAATATAAGTTCCAGATTCTGCATAAGAAGATTCGCCAATATCATACGAATAGCCAAAACAAATAGCAACTTCGTAAGATGCAGATGGTGCTAGTGTAATTGTTAAATTAGTTGTTACAGTGCTATCGCATCCACTTTCAGAAGAAATTACATCTACATAGGTTCCTGATTCACCATGCGTGAAAGGACCAACTTCAACAACTTGACCTTCGCACAAAGTTAAAGTTTGCGTGCTAGAACTAGGTGTACATTCTTCTTGGTTGTAAAAATAGGCCGCACCAGCATCATTAATATCTGTTGCCCCCGTTTCGTCAAAGTTCTGTTGGTACGCACCAAGAATAATATTCGATCCGGAAATTGCTACACTTGTTCCTAATTCATCATCAATTTGGCGGTCAGACGCATCCATTTTAGTTATTTCTATCCAAGTACCCCCGTCATATTCATAACCGTATGCCGCTCCAGCATTGGATAAGGGACTTTCATCATCCTCATCTCCATTCGCTTCAAGCGCCCCGCAGACAAGTGCGTCTCCATCCAAATAAACATCCCAACCGTATCGGTCTCCTGGGCTTCGATCGCTCGCTACAATTTTTTGCATTTCGCTCCAAGTTCCACCACCATCACGTTCAAATACATATATTGACCCTGCGTTTGCCATAGTTCCGCCACCACCAGCATTCTGATCTTCTGTGTAGGCACTCACAACTGCAAAGTTGCCGTCAATGCTTACTGAAAATCCAAATCGATCTTCTGTGGCACGATCCGAATTGTCTAGTTTTGCCACTTCCAACCAAACGAGACCAGTACGCTCAAAAATATAAGCCGCTCCTGCCTCATTAAGAGCTGCACCATCAAACTCATCAAAATCACTATGATGTGCTCCAACAATTATTCGATCACTTGAAATAGATACCGAACCGCCGAATAAGTCAGAAAGTTCATCACCACCTCCTCCATCTGGAAAATCAATATCTGGAGCACGGCCTGAACCTACAATTTTTTGTGTTTCAGTCCATGTCCCATCACCTTCGCGGTCAAAAATATAGGCTGATCCTGCATTGTAAATATACCCACCACCACCTTCATCGTGGTCTTCAAAATGTGAACCAACTACTAATGTTGTTCCAGAAATATCAACTGACCATCCAAACTCATCTCCCTCAGCACGATCACTCGCAACAATTTTTTGAACTTCATCCCAAACACCGTCACCACCTCTCTCAAAAATATAAGCGGAACCCGATTTTGACTGATTGTCTGCATCAAATTCATTATGATCTTCGGCGTAGGCGCCCACGACAACATAGTCTCCATCAATCGCAACCGACCATCCAAAACGATCGTAATCGTCTTGATCAGAATTAAATATTTTTTGAACAAATTCCCAGTCAGCAATTCCATCTTTCTCAAAAATATATGCCGACCCCATATTTGGATCCAAGCCTCCAAAATCATCTGCATAAGCACCAACAATGGCATAATTTCCAGAAATATCAACAGACCATCCAAATCGATCTTGCGATTCACGATCATCCGCAACAACTTTAATTATTTCTGAGAAAATTTGGCCAATACTTCCAGTTGTTATTAAGAAGGAAATAAGAATTAGTAAATGTTTCATGGTTTAAAAAGTCTAGTCTATTGGACAATTATCTTAATAGTTTCAAGCTCATCTGTTCTTAAAATGTAGATGCCTTTCTTAAGATGTGAAACATTAAATTTTTGCTGGTTAATGCCTTCTAATACCAAGCTTCCTTTTAGATCATATAACACAAAGTCAACTTTTTTATTCAGCATTACTATTTCGTTAGCCGGGTTAGGGTAGGCAGATAGTGGTGTAAGAATAGTGACATCTTCGTTTAATCCTGAAATATCATTATTTGCTAATGGCGTAGGGTAGGTGAAGCTTGAAAATGTTTCACTACCATTTGGATATCTTCCGTATGAATTATCAATTGGTGTTTCAGGATAGCGCATATAATCCATTTCCTCTCCTTGGGGAGAAATAAGGAATACGGTATCTACTATGTTCGATAGTTTGAATCCAACATGATTTGTACCTTGATAGGTTTCATTGTCATGCCAAAACATAAGATAATCGTTTGCTGGTATGATGAATTCATTTGGTAAGGTCCAATTTATTCCATCTCTGCGCAATTTGCATCCAGATAGATTTACGGGATAAGGGTTTGGATTATAGAGCTCAAGCCAATCATCATTCTGTCCAAAGTTATCTTCAGAATAATTTGCATTTGAAGGCATTAATTCATTTATAAGCACGGATTGGTAGTCTTCATCTACTCCAAATACGGCCGTATAAGTAACTTCAGCTGAAGGAATCCATTCAATTGTGTCGTTCGTCTCGCCAGTTTCTAGCCATTCAATAAAACGGTAACCTGGCAATGGAACGGCAATTAATGGTACTGAAACTGTGTTAATATAAACCCCATTCCAAGGATACATTTCGTCCGTAACACCAGGTAAGTTTCTGTTAATTAAGATGGAGTTGACTTTCACGCGACCCATATTAACATCATTTACATCAATGGTAACAGTAGTCGTGTCATTTGGATAATCCCATTTTTCCATCATATGTTCGCGTACTTTTCTTCCACGGCGTTCTGCAAACAGGTGCAGTAAATCCCAAAGTTCATTCCAACGCTCAATCCCTGGAACTTCGTCGTATCGATCTTCCAAGTTTGAAGCAAAGGAAGGATAACGCCATCTATTTGCATTTTCTAATACCTCTGGTGTTAACATGGTGTACATTGAATCCATTTTATGGTCCATTTCTGATTGACTAAACCATGAATTGGCCAAATCATTCATACGGTTAATGTATTTGTGTTTGAATTCATCACTTCCTAACATGCCTCTAAAAAATCTAGAATAAGAAGAGAATTCACCTCCAATTATTGTTGCAGAAGCAAGCGTGTTTACTGTATAAAAGGCATTTGCACAAGAACCACCAAAAGCACCATCTAAATCATAAATTGCCCATCTGAATTTTCCGTCATGCCCTGCAGGTTTCGAAGGATCAAATCCGCCATTTTTTCTCCAAATATTTACGTTTGAATAAACCCAATCCTCATTGCTTAAAAATATTTCAGAGGCCATGTAGTCAATATAGTTGTCTACATCCATTCGATCTAAAACGTATGCATAATTCGTAGGATCGTTCATGTCATTTACATCAACAAATCCTTCTAAATTTTTCATTTTGGCACTATCTTCTTCATGTCCATCACCTTGAATGTCATATTCTTGGTCTAACATGGTGATGTCATTGTCATCAATCCCATATAGGTTTTGTATAAAATAATTATCCATTCTTTCCTTGATAGAATGAATGCCCCAATATTCACCGTTAATGAAAACAATCACATGTCTATAATGTTGTTGTTCTACATTCACTCCTTTTGTAAGCATATTACTTAAGTCGTCGCGTGGGAAGCAATCTGGGCGGTGACCACCAGCCTTTAATAATATACGTTTGTATTTGTCAATTTCAGAATCCTCGAAAAAAGGATATCTAAAGTTCTTAACACTATCTGTTTCGCCATAAATTCTGAATGATTTTTTAGGCGCGTGCCGACTTCCTCCTCCATGAATTCGAGTTCTTGAGTCCTGCGAAACAGCAATGTCTCCATTTTCATCAATGTACTCGAAACTCATTATTTTTTCCCAAGCTGCACCTTTTTGCTCATAATTACCATCTTCATGGTCACCGTAAACATATATACCTTCCTCATTAGAAAAAATATCAGTATAATCCATAGCAATTGATACTATTGGCATGGTGTAAAGTTCTGTTCCGCTTGGGTCAATAATAAATGTTTGCGTTACAGTTGGACTTGGCGCAAAACCAGGCTTGAAAGCCTTGTATCGGACTACGTTAGCTTTGTAACCATCAGTATACGGAGGCACCCAACCTCTGCTGCTTGCGCGGCCAGCACTGTATGTACCGAAGGGGTAAGTCAAATTTGGATTTGTTGGGATGATTGAAAAAACATCCTCTTCTCCGTCAATATTGTCCAATGTTATTGGTCCCGAGTAAAGGATGTCAGAAACACTAGGTTCTTCTCCATTTAAGGTATAAAACATGGATACACCAGCCTCAAGGTGCGTTAATTCTAATTCTACCGCACTTGTATATATTCCAGCTTCAATACTAGGAGTTGGTGGTGCAAGTGCCTGTGCCATAAGAGTTAGGTTGGCAGTTATTAAAATGATTGATAGTATATATTTTTTAATCATAATTAAATTAATTCAGATTATTCATAGAAAAAACGCGTTCTTTCCTCAGCAATGATTTAATGTCCAATAAGAAGTCCGTATCTTCTTCGATTCTATTGCCAATTACAACTAAATCGGCACCAGCCCCTATGGCGGCTTCAATGTCTTCAACGGTCTTTATTCCCCCACCAACAACAAGTGGAATGTGTATGTTTTTTCGCACGGCTGCGATCATATCAACGTTTACAGGGTGTTTTGCCCCGCTTCCTGCGTCCATGAATAAAACATCTAAACCAAGCATTTCACCCGCAATGGCAGTGTTCACTGCAATGGTTATTTGATCTGCCGGAATTGGTGAGGTTTGACTCACATATGAAACGGCAGATGTTTTACCCCCGTCGATTAGCAAATAGCCCGTTGGAATCACTTCTAAGTCCATTTTTTTAATCAAGTGGGCTGATTCGACTTGGTGTCCAATTAAAAAGTCAGGATTTCTTCCTGATATGAGTGACAAAAATAAAATTCCGTCTGCTTTGTCACTAATCTGCATAGATGAACCTGGAAATAAAATAATAGGAACGTTACTATTTTCCTTGATGACAGAAATACAATTGTCAAAATCAACAGGATCAACAGTGCTTCCACCTACAAAAATCACCGCAGATTCGAGTGCCTCGATTTTTTTAAGAAGCGGATTTAGTTCAGATTGAGTATTTACTTTGTCTGGATCAACAAGAATTGCAATTTTTTTCTCGCTATTTTTCAATATGTCATTCAAAAACGACGGCATTAATTGAAAACGAATTTTTGTGTATTAAATATTTCTCCGTTGCACAATACATTTAAAAAATACATACCTTTTCCAAAATCAGACTTATACAATTGAAGTTTTGAGCCTGTTACGGTAGTTTCCAAAATTGTTTTACCTGCAATGTCAGTAATAACAACTGACAGTTGATTTTGCAATAACGGAGGAACTTGGGCCGAGATGGTTATAATGCCTGTTGAAGGGTTAGGGTAAAGACGCATTTGCATTTCTTGCAAGTAAGTTTCTTCGACCGAAACTGTTGGCGCGTAGGCCCAAAAGTCTTTAAAGTTTGTGCCATCTGTGCCTCCTGCCAAATAAGCAATATCATCAATAACAAAGGTTGTAGCATAACGCCTTTTTGCTCCACCGAAATCACCAATTTGCGTCCAAGTATCTGCTGCAAAGTCGTATTCCCAAATATCACCAAAATCATTACCTACATTATCGTTACCTGTTCCAATATACCCATGTCCATCTATTGCAAAGGCCATAGCGTCTTGTCTAATTGAGCCACCGACACTTGCTTTTGCTGTCCAGGTATTTGTAGCGGGGTCATATTCATAAAAATCACTTAAAGCTAGACCAATCATATGCCCTGTTCCAACATAACCTTTTGAATCGTCAGTAAAACTTACTGAGGCGCTACGTGCTGTTCCCGGAAATTCTGCTAGTTCCGTCCAAGAATCTGTTTCGGGGTCGTATGAGAAAAAATCAACACGGTATCCGGCATCAGATTGACCAGTGCCATAATAACCTATTCCGTCAATCGCAAATGCAGTTCCACCGCGTCTTTCAATTGCAGGTAAATCTTCAATAGGGAACCAAGTATTTACCTCAGGAACATATTTCCACCAATCATTGGTGTAGGAATGACTTCCATTTTCACCACATCCTACGTATGCCGCATTTCCAATAGTAAATGCGCTGGAATGGTAACGTAAGCCACCACCAAAATCGGCTATTTGTGTCCATGAATTGGTCGCTGGATCATATTCCCAATAATCTTGATAGGTAACAGCAGTGCCAGAATTAATGTGACCGCCACCATAATAACCTTTGTTTCCAATTGAAAAAGCCGTAGCTCTATGTCTCGCGTCACCGCCAATGTGTGCTTTCTGATACCAGGACCGACTGACTGCATTAGCAACCTCCTGCAGAGAAAAAAAAGCTAAAAATATTATTAAATATTTAAGTGAAATCATAATCTAAGCGTGTTAATAAAAACGTTTGTTTTAACAAATTGTTGGCTACGAATTGACTAATTACCAAAGATATGAATTATTTTTAATTTCGGAAGGTCTAACTCTTACAAGCAAAACAGCGCATTTTATACAGTGTCGGTGCAGTATATAAGTATGAAAGTTTCGAAAATGATTTGCGAAAAGGTAAACTCTTTCTTAAATAATCCGAATTGAACCCTTACGCGATTTAATTTTCCAATTTCAAGCACTTCAATATCTTCTTTAAAGCTTAAGCCTTCTATGTCTAATAGCTTATACACAGCCTCCTTTATGCTCCATAATGTGGTCATATTCTCTTTCCCATTTACATCAAACCGTTCTTTTTCTATTGGTGACAAAAATTTGTTTTGAACACGACTGATTTTCGGGTTGAAATGCTCAATATCTAAACCAATTGGATGTTGGTTCGAGTAAGAAATGGCAATAGTTCGAGCTGAGTGTGAGATACTAATAAATCCATTTTTTATGCATGGCCTTCCTGTTAGCGTATAATTTATTTGTTGATGTACTGTAAAACTTCGCCACAACACTCGCGTGAAATAATACTCGAGCTTCCGCTTTTTAGCACCAAAACTCTCAAACCGCATTCGTTCACTATCACTAAGTCTCACGAGGTCAAGTGCGTTTATATTGCAGTCTTTGTAATTGAGCACTTTAACGTGTAATTCCTTATTTTTAATTATGTCGTTAATTTCAAAATTCAATGCTTCCTATTTAGATGGTGCAAATTAGAAACTTGTTTTGTACTTTTGCCCCATCTTTTAAAGAAAAATTTAAAAAAATGAGTAATACACAAGAACAAGTGAAGTTTAAAGTTGCAGACATTAGTCTTGCAGATTGGGGAAGAAAAGAGATTAGATTGGCAGAAAGTGAGATGCCAGGATTGATGTCGTTAAGAGAAGAATTTGGAGAGTCTAAACCACTTGCTGGTGCTAGAATTGCTGGATGTCTTCACATGACAATTCAAACGGCTGTTTTAATAGAAACATTAACGGCTTTAGGTGCTGAGGTAACTTGGTCGTCTTGTAATATCTTTTCAACTCAAGATCAAGCGGCGGCAGCAATTGCTGCTTCAGGAGTACCAGTTTATGCTTGGAAAGGTATGAACGAGGAAGAGTTTGATTGGTGTATAGAGCAAACATTGCATGCATTTGAAGGTGGAAAACCTTTGAATATGATTTTAGATGACGGTGGTGATTTAACCAATATGGTTTTTGACCGTTACCCTGAATTAACAAAAGACATCAAAGGATTGTCTGAAGAAACAACTACTGGTGTTCACCGTTTATACGAAAGAGTTAAAAACGGGACATTAGTAATGCCAGCAATTAACGTAAATGATTCTGTTACTAAATCTAAATTTGATAACAAATACGGATGTAAAGAATCTTTGGTTGATGCAATCAGAAGAGCTACAGACACAATGATGGCTGGAAAAGTTGCACTTGTTGCAGGTTATGGAGATGTTGGAAAAGGTTCTGCTGCTTCACTAAGAGGTGCAGGTGCGCGTGTAATTGTCACTGAGATTGATCCAATTTGCGCGCTTCAAGCGGCAATGGACGGATTTGCTGTAAAGACAATGGAAAATGCGGTAAGCGAAGCTGATATTGTTGTTACAACAACAGGAAATAAAGATATCATTGTTGGACGTCACTTCGAAGCAATGAAGGATAAAGCAATCGTTTGTAATATCGGTCACTTTGATAATGAGATTGATGTAGCTTGGTTAAATGATAACCATGGCTCAACTAAGATTGAGGTGAAGCCACAAGTTGACCTATATAATGTAAATGGAAACGATATCATTTTATTAGCAGAAGGTAGATTAGTGAATTTAGGTTGTGCAACTGGACACCCGTCATTTGTAATGTCAAATTCATTTACAAATCAAACATTGGCTCAATTAGAATTGTGGAATAACGCAGATGCTTATGGGAATGATGTTTATATGCTGCCAAAACACTTAGATGAAAAAGTGGCAAAACTACATTTAGCTAAAATTGGTGTTGAGTTAACTCAATTATCTAAAGACCAAGCTGATTATATCGGTGTTAAAGTTGAAGGCCCATACAAACCTGAGCACTACCGTTACTAGTCAATAACGAATATTTATAGATATTAAAAAGCGAGGGTGTGCAAACATTCTCGTTTTTTTTAAACGACTATAACTAGTTATAAATAGTTATAGTATATGCGCCGTCCCAATACGCGTTATAACGCCTCAACCCATATTGCGCTGGACCAACTAAAACCACACCGCTTATAATACTGTAGGCCGATCCTGAACAGGTGTCAATTAATTCGAATGGATTGTCGGCGTTAACCTGAACTATGGCGCATTCTTTTTCTGAGTCATAGGTGGAATGCCGATCTAATGCAATAAACTCATCAAAGTTCCTATACACTACAATTCCTCTCGATCCTCCCTCAACGTAAACAGATCCACCTGGGGAATTCAAAGGAGTATAAGAGGGGAGGTCTAGGTTTAAACTCAAGTTTACGGGGACATTCGGAATAGGATATTCCTCGTCTTTACATGATGTGAGAAATAAACTTGGAAAAAGTAGCCCAAATAAAAAATGTCTTAAATATATTTGTTCCATGGATAAACGATTGTATAAAACTATAACGAAAATACTGATAATTATTGCATCAGTCATTGTAGTTCCCCAAAATGGGTTTTTGCAGGACAGAGGAGCGAAAAGCGTTAAGTCGGGAAATAAGGGGAGTAAGGGCAAACGTGTTAAGAGTGCTTATAAAAAGCAAAAAAGAACACATAAGAAACATTGGAAAAACCAGGATAAAGCAACAATTAAAAGAATGAAGCGTGCTGCGAAAAACGCTAAAAGACGTCAAAAAGGGAAACCAATGAAGAATAATAGACTGGTATAATTTGATTTAAATTGTAATCCATACAACTGTCATTTTCATTGTTGTTAGCATAAATTTGTCAATGGGTTTTAACCTGTTAAATTTTTGTTATTTAATTTTGGCTGTTCAATTATTTTATTGCCTATATTTACGGGCTATTGTATTTTAAGATTTTTTAACAAACACGCTTACTTATGCTTAAAAAACTAAAATTATTACTTGCAATACTCTTGCTCTCAGTGAGTTCGGGATTTGCTCAAACAGGTACAGGTTCCATCAAGGGTACTGTCCTTGACAAATCTACGGGAGAACCACTTCCATTTGTGAAGGTGGTTGCATTTCAAGGAGGGCAGCAAAAAGGGTTTGCTGCATCCGATTTTGACGGTAAATTTTTAATTTCATCCTTATCTCCCGGAGAATATGCTGTGGAGGTTCGTTTTGTAGGATATACCTCAATTCGTAAAGAAGGAGTTTTAGTAAACTCTGATAAATTGACAAGTTTACCACTTGAATTAGGTACATCTGATGAAATGTTGGATGTTGTAGAAGTAACTTATTATGAAGTTCCCTTAATCGATAAGGATGGTGGTTCCTCAGGTGCTGTTGTTACACGAGACGATATTTCAAAGATGCCGACACGTTCTGCTGCTGGTATTGCTGCAACTGTTGGAGGTGTTTATAGCGCTGAAGGAAGTGGCGGTTTAAGTATTCGTGGTACCAGATCAGACGCGACTTATTATTATATTGATGGTATTAAGGTTCGTGGTTCATCTTCGTTACCAAAATCCGCAATACAAGAGGTTGCCGTAATTACTGGAGGGGTTCCTGCCAATTATGGTGATTTAACTGGAGGTATCATCTCTATTACAACGCGTGGGCCATCTGCAAAGTATTTTGGTTCATTTGAAGGGGTGACTTCTGGATTCTATTTTAATGGAGCAGATCCAATTGGATATGACGGAAGAGTAATTGGTTTAGATAAATATGCTTACAACTTAGTTGAGGGTATGATCTCTGGTCCAATTTTGATGAAAAAAGATTCAACAGGTAAACCAACTAAACCGCTTTTAGGATTTTTCCTTTCTGCAAACTACACAGATGTTGTTGATGGAAGACCGTTAGCCAACGGTGGTGGTTACCGTGTTAAAAGAGAAGTAAGAGATTCATTGCTTGCAAACCCATTACGTCCAACTGGACAAGAAGGTGGAGGAGCTTATTATAATACAGATTTCTTAAGACATTCGACAGATCCAGCATTGTCTGATTTCGAACAAGTACCTTATAGAATGAATGCTAGAGGGACTTCTTTCTCAGCTGCTGGTAAGATTGATGTAAATGCGGGTCCAAACATTAACTTAACGTTTGGTGGTAATATGGCTTATTCAAAATCTGCTAATTATAACTATGATGGCTCATTGTTTAATTTTGAAAACTTTGGACAATCAAGATCTATTGATTGGAGAGTTTACGGACGTTTTACTCAACGATTTAATAATAATACGGAAGGTTCATCATCAAAAATTAAGAGTGCATTTTACTCATTGATGGTTGATTATTCTCAAAATCATGGTAGAACATGGGATGCTACTCACGAAGATCGTATCTTTAACTACGGTCACGTTGGTAAATTTGAAACTTTCAGAGAAACAACGTATGAATTCAATCAAAACAATGATAGTTTAATCCATAATGGATTTAAAGATACATTGGTAAGGTTTACACCTTCAACTAATAATGCCGCTTTTGCTTCTATTACTGAGCAATACTTTGATATTTTCGCAGGAAACCCTAGAGGGAATTATGAAAACTTATTCCAAATTGAACAAGGAAATGCACTGAGAAATGGTGATGTTCCGCAAAATGTTTACGGAATATGGAATAATATTGGAACACCATTTAATTCATATGGTTATAATCAAGCTGATCAATTTCGTATTACAGGTTCAGGTACAATTAACTTAAATGATCACGCGATTTCACTTGGTTTCGAATACGAACAAAGATGGGATAGAGCTTATGGAGGTTCTCCACTAGGAATCTGGACAATTGCTCGTCAATATATGAATAGTCATGTCAACGAATTAGATAAAAGTAAATCTACTTTTGATTATTTTGGGACATACCCAAGAATCACTTATGAGCGTTTAAATGCTGCTGAAGGTGAGTTTTCTGGTCAAGAAGGTGATGACGCTCAGTATTTCTTCGATTATAATGTGAGACAAAAACTAATCGAAAATGGCTGGGATATTTCAACAGACGGAACTGATTTCATTGATATTGACGCTTTGGATCCTGATTTCTTTACGCTTGATATGTTTAGTGCGGATGAATTATTGAATTCTGGTAATTCTTACTTTACTTGGTATGGTTATGATCATACAGGAGAAAAAGTTCGCGGAAATACGGATATCAATAAATACTTCAACGATTTTAACGAAGACAAGAACTACGCTAGAACAATTGGTGCTTTTCAACCAATTTATATGTCTGGATACTTAATGGATAAATTTGCTTTTGATGATATCATCTTCAACGTTGGGTTGAGAGTTGATGTATTTGATGCGAATCAACCAGTTTTAAAAGACAAATACTTATTGTATGAAGCAAAAACTACGCAAGAAGTAACAGCATTTGAGAACGGTACACTAATCGAGCACCCAGAAAATATGGGAGACGATTATGTAGTATATGTTAATGACATAGATAATCCAACTGTAATCAACGGTTATAGAGATGGTGATACCTGGTATGATGCCTCAGGTGTTGAGGTTTCTGATCCAACAGTAATTGAAGGAGCTAAAGGTATTGCACCTTGGTTACAAGATAACACATTAACTTCTCCAACTGCAGATGCTTTTGAAGATTACAAACCGCAAATTAATGTTATGCCTAGGGTAGCGTTTTCATTCCCTATCTCTGATGAGGCTTCATTCTTTGCACATTATGATATCTTAACAAAACGACCTACTACTGGAAATAGATTTAATCCAATTCAGTATCAATTTGTTGAAGCTGTTAATAATGTATTCTTAAACAATCCAGACCTAAAACCGGAAAAAACAATTGATTACGAATTAGGGTTCCAACAAGTACTAACGAAAACTTCATCTTTGAAAATTTCAGCTTTCTATAAAGAGCAAAGAGATCAAGTACAGTTAATCAATGTTTTCTCTGCTTATCCAAACACATACCGCTCTTATGGTAATAGAGATTTTGGAACGGTGAAAGGTTTAACTGTTTCTTATGACTTAAGAAGAACAGGTAATATTAGAATGACGGCTGCTTATACACTTCAATTCGCAAATGGTACTGGTTCGGATGCGAATTCAGCAGCAACTTTAGTGAATTCTGGAGAGCCTAATCTAAGAACAATCTTTCCTTACAACTATGATCAAAGACATGGATTCAATATTGTGTTTGATTATAGATATGGTGATGGAAAAGATTATAACGGACCAATGATTGGTGAATTCGGAGTATTAGAAAACACTGGGTTAAACATTGTAACTCAAATTGGTTCAGGAACTCCTTATTCAGGATTTAAGCAAGCTGCTGGTGAAGCATTGTTAGCAGGAGGGTCTTCTCAATTAGATGGTTCATTAAACGGATCGAGAAAGCCTTGGCAATATAGAGTTGATTTACAGTTAGACAGAAACATAAGCTTAGAGTTTGGTGATGATGAAAACAAAAAGAAATCAGCTTACTTGAATGTTTATGTGCGTGTTACAAACATATTCAACATTATAAACGTTCTTAACGTTTATAGAGCAACTGGTAACCCGAGTGATGATGGTTACTTAGCTGCATCTCAATTCCAGGCCTCTATCCAAAACCAATTGGACGAGCAGTCATTTAGAGATTATTATGCGTTGAAAGTGGCAAACCCTTTCAACCTGGGAATTCCGAGAACAATTAGATTGGGAGTTAAATTTGACTTTTAATAGATTTAAAGGGAGAAGATTAATAAAGAAATTATGAAGAAGCTATTATTAAGTATTTTAGTGCTAGGACTTACAAACGTTATGTATGCCTACAAATTGGAAGGACATCTTGGGCCAAGAGTTGATTCTGATACTGAGACACGTGCTGCCGGATGCGCTCCAGCAAACGAGAAGATATTCATGGAGTTCAACAACATTAGAGCGTTGGTTGAAACTGGAGGTTCTCTTTGGCAAGACCGATCTAATGGTCGTTCGTCTTATGAGTATCCAAAAGACAGTAGGAATCACGTCATCTATTCAGGAGCACTTTGGATGGGTGGAGAAGATATTAATGGTCAGTTAAAATTAGCTGCTCACATGTTCCGTCAAGGAAATGATTTCTGGCCTGGACCTTTAGGAGATTTAATTCAAGGAACAGGGAACTACAATCCTTTTGTACCGCAAAATGCAGATGCAACTTTAGTGAGAGATTATGGTGCTGCGGAGATCTTTACAGGTCAATGCACGGAATATGATCAGTTCTATACAATCACAAAAAGTGAAGTGGTACAATTTATTGCTTGGTGGAAATGTCAAGCTGGTGTAAGTGATCCAGAAGATTGTGAAGAAGTGGCTCGTCCAAATGAAGTAATTTTGGATAAAATCAGAAACTGGCCAGCACATGGCGATGAGTCATTAGGACAAGATTTTTATTTAGCGCCATTTTATGATAATGCTAAAGAAGGAGAATCTCCAAATGGAATTTATGATCCAATTAATGACGGTGATTACCCTTGGTATGATATCGAAGAAGAGATTGATTGTAGAAATGATAGACGTGTAACACTATTTGGTGATGAAACACATTGGTGGGTATTCAATGATAAAGGAAATATTCACACAGAGTCTGGTGGAGATCCAATTGGAATGGAAATTCGTGCACAAGCGTTTTCTTTCGCAACGGATGATGAAATCAATGACATGACATTTTATAACTATGAGCTAATCAATCGAGGAACTCAAACGTTATACGAAACATATTTCGGTCAGTGGTGTGATGCGGATATAGGATACGGATTAAATGATGATGATTATATTGGTTGTGATGTAGCTAGAGGTTTAGGATATTGTTACAACGGTGATTTGAATGACGAAGGTGGAGGAAACCAACCTGGATATGGTGCGAATCCTCCAGCTGTAGGTATTGATTTCTTCGAAGGACCTTATTTAGATAACGATAACGTTGATAATCCATTGTATAGAGCAGAACCAGAAGGAGATCTTCCTGCTGTACTTCTTCCAGATGTTTTTGCAAATAACGGCATTCCTTACCCAGGCTTAGGAATTGGTTATGGTGATGGTGTTGTGGATAACGAACGTTTTGGTATGCAAAGATTTGTTTATCATGAGCGTGATCCAGGACCATACGGAGATCCAAGTTCAGCTGCAGATTTTTATAACTACTTAAGAGGTATTTGGAAAAATGGATCAAACATGAATTTTGGTGGTAACGGAAATACGACTGGTTCAGGTATACCAACTAAATTTATGTATCCAGATGATTCCGATCCATTAGGATGGGGAACTTATCCAAGTCCACTTCCTTCTACAGATCCATGGTCTGAAGTTAGCGTTGGAAATCCAAAAGGAGATCGACGTTTCTTACAATCAGCTGGTCCTTTTATTCTGCGTCCAGGTGCAGTAAATAATATTACTGTTGGTGTAGTAATTGGTCAAAGTAGTGAGTCTGATCTTGAAGCTCCAATTAGAGCATTAAAGACTGCCGATACAAAAGCACAAGCATTGTTCGATAACTGTTTTGAATTGGTTGAGCCGCCATATGCACCGGTATTGACTATCCAAGAAATGGAAAACGAATTAATCCTTTTCTTATCTGATCCAGCAATTGTTGAGCCTTTAGAAGAGTATACTGAGGAAGATAATATCAATATTATTACTCCAGATGAATTACAAGCATTGGGAATATTCTACGATAACCTTTACCGTTTCGAAGGATTCCAGGTTTATCAGATGGTTGATGATTTAGCTTCAATTACTGATCTTGCAGATCTTTCACAAGCGCGTTTAGTTGCACAATCTGATTTAGAGAATGGAATTGGAAAACTAGTAAACTACTCATACGACGAAGAACTTGATATTTCAATTCCGGCTGTTATGGTAGAGCCCGTTGGTGAATTTGATTTAGATGGTGGTCTACGTCGTTCATTCAGAATAACTGAAGATTTATTTGCAACAGGTGACAGAACATTAGTTAATCATAAGAAATACTATTATTTAGCGGTTTCTTATGCTTACAACCAGTATAAAGAATATGATCCAAATGATCCTACTTTATTAGATGGTCAAAAAGTTCCTTATTTGCGTTCAAGAATTTCAGCAACAGGAGGCGGAATTGAATCAGTAATAGGTATTCCTCACGATCCTTCGCCAGAAGCTGACGGTAGAATATTTACAACCGCTTATGGTTTCCAACCAGAGATTACTCAAATTGAAGGTGAAGGAAACGGTGGAACATTCTTAGAATTAACTACTCAAACTGTAACAGACATTATCGCAAATAACAGTGTTGACCACCCGACTTATCAAAGTGGATCAGGACCAATTGACATTAAAGTTGTTGATCCCTTAAACTTAAAAGGTGGTGAGTATACGTTGGGATTTGTAACGGATTCTAGTGATATTAACGAAACTACATGGTGGCTTGAGAAATTTGCTGACGGTGAAAGAGATACAACTTGGTCTTACGGATCAATTAGTATTGTACGAGAGCAACTAATCTTAGATTGGGGAATCTCAGTTCAATTGAACCAACAGTATTATCAAAATGCTGGTGTGAATGCTTATACAGAACCGGTTGGTGCTACGATTACATTCGCAGATTCTTCTAAAAGGTGGATGTCGTTTATTGAAGATAATGATGCTTTCTATCCATCAAACTGGATTAGAGTAGGGAATAGCGAAGAAGCGAATAACCATGCTACAGATCCAAATCCGGATTGTGTTGCTGAAAACTGGATTCGCCAGCCATGCCATTATGATGATGGCGGATTAGATGCGGAAGATCAGTATTATGAGCAATTATTAAACGGAGGTATTGCACCATTTAAATTTGTTGCAAAGGCACCTTATGGCAGTCCATTCGGCTTCCCAGGTGAAAATACAAGTACACCTTGGTACGAAACAAATAGTAGCTGGTTTACATCTGCATCTGCGGTTCAGAATCAAATTTCAATGACTGATTTGCATGGTGTTGACATCATTATTACTTCTGATAAAACAAAATGGACAAGATGTCCAGTGTTGGAGATTAATAATATTGAAGCGCAAACTGAACATGGTGATGATGTAATTACTCCGAGAAGCGACCTTTCTGTTGATAAAAACGGATTGTCTGTTGGACAATCTGGATACAACGGAGCTGAAGGCGGAAGTGTTAATGAAACGGGTATGGGTTGGTTCCCTGGTTATGCAATTGATGTAATCACTGGAACTAGATTGAACATGGCATTTTCAGAAAACTCTTGGTTAAAAGGAGATAATGGAGATGATATGGTTTGGAATCCTACATCTAGCTACATAGATAATTCTTTTGCACCGTTATTCGGTGGAATGCACTATATTTATGTGTATGGAGAAGAAGGAGGAACTGCGTACGATCAAGGAGCATGGCTAAGAGACTACTTTAAAGTCAATGGTGCTGGAATTGGTGACAATAACGATTACCGAAATGCTTGGAAAACTTGTATGTGGGTAATGGAGCCATTATTAACTCCTGGTCAAGAATTATTATCAAGTGATGTGAAAATCAGTGCTCGAGTTAAAAAACCTTACGAAGAACGCGAAGTGAATGGTGAAAATGAGGCATACCCTCTTTATCAATTCAGTTTCGATAACCCTTCTATTGTTGGAGACGGTGATCGTTTAACTTCAGTTCTTGATAATATTAACATTGTTCCTAACCCATACTACGCATACAGCGAATATGAGACTGGTAAACGTGATAATAGAGTTAAAATCACTAACCTTCCTGAAAGATGTGAAGTTACAATCTTCAACATGCAAGGTGCTTTGGTTAGAAATTATATAAAAGATGATCCATTAACGTCGGTTGATTGGGATCTTAAGAATCACCAAGGAATTCCGATTGCAGGTGGATTATATCTCGTACACATTCTGATAGAAATTCCAGATGAAAACGGAAATATCGTCGAAAACGAAAAAATCCTAAAGTGGTATGGCGTTTTAAGACAACCAGACCTAGATAACTTGTAAGATTCTAAAGTATTAATTTGAAATTCACAGAGGATGAAAATAAATAAATTAATTAAAAACACATTTTTAGTAGGAATGGCATTCGGATTAAGCGGTGCTGCTTTCGCTGGAAATGGTGACAGAGTTGGTTCGGCAGGAGCAACAGAATTGCTAATCAACCCTTGGGCAAGAAGTGCCGCTTGGGGAGACGCAGGAGTTTCTTGTGCAAATGGACTTGACGCCGTATTTACGAATATCGCTGGATTAGCCTTTACGGAGAAGACACAAATTCGCTTCGACAGAACAAATTGGCTTGGCGGTGCTGGAATTAATCTTAATTCAGCCGGATTTGCACAACGTGTTTCTGAAAGCAGTGTAATCTCTGTAACCGTCATGGCAATGACCTTCGGGGACATTGATATTACGACGGTAGATTTACCTGAAGGCGGAATTGGAACGTTTTCACCAACATATTCGAACTTTAATGTCGGATATGCACGTGAATTCTCGAATTCAATCTATGGTGGAATTAACTTCAAAGTAATCACTGAATCAATTGCTGATTTAAGAGGTACCGGTGTAGCTGTTGATGCTGGAATTAGATACGTAACTGGTGAAGAAGATCAAATGAAGTTTGGTATTGCATTAAAAAATATCGGACCAACAATGAGCTTCAATGGTGATGGACTTGGACAACAAGTTGAGTATCCAGGAACTGGAGACCTTGCTACATTAGAGCAAAGATCAGCAACTTTTGAAATGCCTTCTTTACTTTCAATTGGTGGATCTTATGATTTTAACCTTACTGAAACAAACAAGTTAACTGCAGCATTAGCGTTTTCTGCAAACTCTTTTTCAAATGATCAGTTCCGCCTAGGAGCTAATTACGAAATGGAATTAGAAAAAGCAAGATTCAACTTAATGGCTGGATACGTATATGAGTCAGGTGTATTTCAATCTACATTTGGTTACGAGCAACGTGGAACAGCAATGAGCGGTTTAACTGCGGGACTTTCTGTAGATGCAATTGTTGGAAAAAACAAAAGCATGCTAGGAATTCAGTATACTTTTAGAAATACTAGAAATTTCGACAATGTTCATTCAATTGGATTGTCAATAGAAATTTTGTAATACAATTACTTATTCTGCCATTCTTACTGATGCGAAAGTAAGGATGGCAAGATAAGATTTAAAATAATAACCACGCCCAATGGTGGTCATTGACCCAAAATGTGCGTTGAGCGCGACCTATGTTAGCAATACGTTAATATATGGTCACAGTTTTACCAGGTGTGTATTAGGCTTTTAATTGAAAGATTAAGAGTAATTCTATTGTTATAAAACATGGAATTCAGTTCAAAAATTGCGAAACTTTCTTCCTAAAATCTTGATTTTTCAATACGCTGTAGTGCCCATTTGTGAAATAATTGTGGGCCATGTTGGTATAGTTTATACCCTCTTTATAGATTAGGTGTACGATTCGATTTTTTTATCTATTAACTCAAAATTGAAAGGTTATGAAAAAGTCGATTTTTATTCTTATTGCCGTTTTTTGAGCAAACAGTGTTCTTGTGGATGGTTATGAGGCGATAATGGTGACGATATGATTTGGAATCCATCTTCAAATTTCAGCGACAATGTGAGTGATCCAATTTTCGGTGGAATGCATTATGTTTAAGTGTTCGGAGAAAAAGCCCAGGGAGAAAATTCCCCTGCGTATGATAATGGCAAATGGTTGCGCGAACGATTTGAACCTGATACGACTCAAACTATTCGTAGACAACAATATCGCAAAGCTTGGAAAACTTGCTTTTGGGTAATGGAACCTATGTTGGCTGATAGACAAGAACTGTTAACAACTGACGTAAAGATTAGCGCTCGAATCAATAAACCTTATGCTGAGGACAATTTAAAAGGATCTAATGAAGGTTTTCCGCTTTATCAATTTGGGTGTGAAAACCCATCTAATATTGAAGATGCAGACCGCCTAGTTTCTGTTATTGATAATATTAACATAGTGCAAAATCCTTATTATGCATATAGTCAATACGAAACGAATAAACGAGATAATCGGGTCAAAATCACCAATTTGCCAGAACGTTGTGAAGTCACGATATTCAACATGCAGGGGGCATTGGTACGTTCTTATGTGAAAGACGATCCTTTAACGTCAATTGATTGGGATTTACGTAATTATCAAAGTATTCCAATCACTGGCGGAATGTATATTGTTCATGTGAAAATTGAAGTGCCTAACGTGAACGGAAAACGTGTTGAACACGAAAAAATCTTGAAATGGTTCGGTGCATTGCGAGAACCATATTTAGATAATTTATAGTAATGTTCGCTTATAATTGCGACTAGTTTTCATGCTAGGATAGATTAAAATAATTTCATATATTTGTTATTCAAGAGAGTCTCAAAATGGACTCTCTTGTTATGTTTAAAAAAGATCGAAGATGTCAGATATAAGCTATTATACGAAAGAGGGATTAGATAAATTGAAAGCTGAATTAAAGCATATGAAAACTGTTCTTCGCCCGAGTATCTCAGAGCAAATAGGGGAGGCAATAGATAAAGGAGATTTATCAGAGAATGCAGAATACGACGCGGCCAAAGAAGCGCAAGGCTTATTGGAAGCTAAAATTAATAAATTAGAAAACGTTGTTTCAAATGCACGGGTTTTAGATGATTCGGATTTGGATACATCCAAGGCGCTCATATTGAGTAATGTAAAGATTAAAAATGTCACAAACGGGATGGAATTAACCTATACGTTAGTGGCTGAAAATGAAGCCGATCTAAAGGCGAAGAAAATTTCTGTAGATTCGCCTATTGGTAAAGGTCTTCTGGGCAAAACTGTTGGCGAAATTGCAGACATAGAAGTTCCAAACGGAATTATGCAGTTTGAAATTTTAGAAATAACCCGATAATGGCATCTATATTTACAAAAATTATTAATCGTGAAATTCCTGCGCATATCGTTGCTGAAAACGATCAATTTTTTGCTTTTCTTGATATTTCACCATTACAGAAAGGACATACCCTCGTCATTCCAAAAAAAGAAGTGGACTATATTTTTGATGTCGAGGATGAATTATTGGGAGAAATGATGGTCTTTTCCAAACAAGTGGCACAGAAAATTAAAAAGGTGTTTCCTTGTGATAGAATTGGCATTACCGTAATTGGGTTGGAAGTACCTCATGCCCATATTCATTTAGTGCCAATCAGTCAAATGGCAGACATGAATTTCGCCAAAGAAAAAATGACATTGTCCCAAGAGGAATTAGCAGATATTACAAAAGCAATAAGAGAAGCAGATTAGAGAGATCTTTTAAAACTAAAAAAGCCCTATTGTAAATTGCACAACAGGGCTTTTTTAGTTAAAGTGTTTTGTTACTTCTTCTTTTTCTTCTTTTTATCGTCTTCAGGAGTCGTTTTCGTATCAGATTCTAATTCTCCTTTTTCGATTTTCTTAACCATCAATTTGCTCGTAGCCTTGTCAACATAACCCACATAGATAATGTTGCGGTATTCACAAGAAGCCATTGATTTAACTCTTTTGCTTGAAATGTTTGTTACCGCCCCCCAAACGCCTCTTTTATTGTTCTTAACATATTGTGGCATTTCAGAATCACTTAATGCAGTAAAAAAGTAATACTCAGAAATGTTTAGGTTGTAATTTGCTTTACCTAATACAAATGGAGCTTCTGCATCTGCCGCATCTTCAATCGTTTCCCATTTCTTCTCTTGATCTTCTAACGAAGTAATTACCGGGCCTGTCGCGGTTGAATAAGTTAAATAGGCTTTATTTTCAACAAACTCAAAATCATCAATACGTTCAACATCTTCTATTTTGATTTTTTTAGTCAATGGTTTCCACATATTAACATCTTCAATCAGCTGATCTACTTCTCGAATCATGATGCCCTCAGCATCCATAATTGCCGCGTATAAATCACCACGAAAGTTTGATGCTAATTTATATGATTTAATACCTTCTGAAGGCAATACATCTACATCATACCAAGAATTATCTAATAGCGAAAACATTCTGATCATTTCATAATCCTCATCTTCGTACAGTACATACCCCTCTTCTCCAATAACTGAAAAAACTGGATTTTTAATACTTGTGGTCCCAAATTCTTCTTCTCCAACAAATTCCCATTTGTCATCTATCGCTCTTATAACTGACATTTTATCGTCATAATAACAAAAAACATAAGGTACCGCTTTGTAGGCAAAAATATCAAGTGTTTTAAGTTTGAAAATCCCGTCAATTGGGGTTTCATCAAATTCTTGCCATTTCTCTCTATAGTAACGTCTCACTCTTAATTTCCCATCCTCAACAGAGGCCACGTGAATGGATCTACCCACTTCTTCAATGTCAATTTTGTCAAGAACAGCATTGTCCGAAACGTAACCGCCACCATATTCCTCAACGATTTGAGCATTTGCATTTAAAAAGCTAAAGCTTAATGTTAATGCGAATAAAATCTTTTTCATTTCTATTTTTTTTTCGAAGATAATTAAAATACTTAAAATTGAGTTCATCCCAATTTCGTTTTTGTAAGTGTTTGGCTAGAAATTGACTAATTTTTTCCCCCGATAGCTTTCGAGAAGTATTTTAGTTCTTTGAAATTATTTACTCACTCAAACACAACATTCTATTTGCCCTAATTGCAATCGTTATACCAAAATAGTTAAACGTCTGATCTTTTAGTAAATATATTCTCAAAATCAGGCTTTTTATATTTGGATAATTTGCAGCTTAATTCGGTTTCTAAAGTAATGGTAAATTTTGACCTAGAGTAGGTTCTTACTCGGTTAATATTCACCAACCAAGATTTATGTGATCGGAAAAAATTATTGTTTTCAACGAGTAACTTTTCAAAATGGTTTAAATTTTTACTCACCATATAAAGTTCACCATTTGCAATATGAATGGTGGAGCACGCCTCTTTCGCCTCGAACGCTAAAATCGTTGAAATTGGAATTATTTTTTGAGAACCCTCATGGGGGATAATAATTTTTGTCAGCGTTGGACTATTGAAATTGTCTTTTAATGCCGTGTATGATTTATGCGAATTGGCTAGCTTCTGTTTTTCCGTAAATTTTTCAACAGCTAGTTTGAGCCGTTCAATCGTTACTGGTTTTAATAAGTAATCAACTGCTGAAACTTCAAATGCCTTAATTGCATATTGATCATAGGCCGTAACAAAAATGATTTCAAAATCAATTTCATCAAAAAATGAGACGATTTCGTGTCCTGCATAATTGGGCATCTCTATGTCAAGAAACACCAAGGCAGGTTTGTTTATTTTTATCGATTCTGCAGCTTCAACAAGTCCTTTGCATTTTTCTATAATTCTTATTTGTGGACAATATCTCAAAACTAAGCCGGATAAAATTTCTCGGGCACTTTTTTCGTCGTCAACAATAATAGCGTCGTATGGATTCATTTGTAATCAATTTATGTCGTGTGTTCTATTCAGACGAGTGTTTTTGTATGGCAGACAAATCACAACCGTTGTGCCAGATGCCTCTTGGTTAGTCACTAAGTCGATATAGGTTATCCCTAAATTATCACCATATATTTGGCGGAGTAATTTAAAGCGCTCTTGAATCGAATTTACAGCGAATGACTTGTGATTTTTAATGCGTCTTTCTTGTATCTCTTGGGATGCTTTTCGCCCTATTCCATTGTCGCTAATGGTGTAAATCAGATCGTTTTTCAGCTTAAAACTTACCCGAAGGTGTTTTCCCCCATCTTTATGAAATAAGCCATGTTTAATTAAGTTTTCAATAAATGGTTGAATTAATAAAGGTGGAATCATGATGCCACTTATGTCATTCGTGTTAAATTCAATGCTAAGGCCGCTGTCAAATCTTAATTTTTCTAATTCTAAATACAATTGTAATGATGCAAACTCATCTTCTATTTCAATAAACTCTTGACCGGAATGATTCAGTGTTTTCCGAATAAGATCTGCAAATTTCGCAATATAGCTGTAGGACTTCTCCGTGTTTTCTTTTAAAATTAAATCTTGAATAGAGTTCAGCGCATTAAACGTAAAATGAAGATTCATTTGCGATTTTAAAGAAGTCAATTGATGCATTGACATTCCTTTTTGTTGACGTTCGTTTTGAATTTTACGGTTTAAGCGATAGCGATTGAAGATTAGAGTAATTATAAAAATAAGGAGTACAAAGGCCGCAACAGTGATGATAATCGCAATGGTTAACAGTTTATTTTGTTCTGCCTCATAGTCCTTTTCAAGCGCCAACGAGTTGATTTGAGAAATTTTCTCATCCACTTTAAATTTAATTTGCATCATCTCCAAACGCGAATCCCTGTCCTTTGCTTGAACTTCAGCGGATAAATCAATATAGCGGGCTTGATAATCCGCCGCTTTTTTGAATTCATTTTTGGCGAAATAAATATTAGTACAAGCCTAATAAATGCCTAACAATCTTAAATTGATATTTTGTTTTAGACCCAGTTCTTCTGCCGATTGATAATAGAATAAGGAAGAATCAAGTTCCCCCATATCATAATAAATTTGACCTTTTCGATAATAGCCAATGCACAATAAATTGGGAGAATTTGTAGTCTTTGCAAGTTCAATTGATTTTTCCGCCGTCACTATGGCTTCACTATATCTTTTTTGGGGCCTATAAACATCAGCAAAATTTAAATAGCAAGAGTTTACAGTCAATTTATAATCGACTTTAGTGCCCAACTCCATACATTCATCTAGATAAATAATGGCATTTTCATAGTCCTTTGCTAGCATGTGTATGTAAGCAGTAACTAACATATTGTCTCAGCGCATATAGGCGTATCTGGGGGCATCTTTAAAACGTTCACATATCAAATCGGCTTTTTTTAAATATTCAAGAGCAGTTTTATAATCGCCTAAACCAGCAGTCATACTCCCCATGGTGTTATAGCAACGCGCAGCTTCTAATGTGTGATATTTGGAGAAGATGGTTAAGGCCTCCTGAGCCATTTTCATTCCGGCACCTATATTCCCATGATAGACATGGATTGTTGATTCTTGAAACTTAAACTCCCCATGTAAAAACTCATAATTTAGTACTTTGGTTCGGCTTGAACAATAAACGATAAGTTCTATCGCCTCGGGTGAGCTATATTCATTTTCTTCCGACCTGATTGTTTCCTCTATCGATCCGAAAACGTCTCTGTCTTCCTTACTTTGAGCTACTATCAATAAACTATCGTAATTAATAGACTCAGCCAATAAATGTTGACTAAATCCGAACAGAAATATGAAGAATAGATAGCTGCGCATGTATTAACTCTTCTTTAATCTTTTCGGATTATCAGACACGAAGGACTTCCAAGATCCAGATTTAGACTTATTATGTTCGCCAATTCCCCCTTGATAGTGGTGACAAACGGCAGCCGCTAACCCATCAGTGGCATCTAAATGTTTAGGGAGTTCTTTGAGGTTAAAAAGGCGCATTAACATAGCTGCTACTTGTTCTTTTGACGCGTTTCCACTACCTGTAATGGATTGTTTTATTTTTTTAGGGGTATATTCTTCAAAAGGTAAATTTCTGTGTAAAGCTGCTGCTATTGAAACACCTTGCGCTCTGCCAAGTTTCAACATGGATTGAACGTTTTTACCAAAAAATGGTGCCTCAATCGCCATTTCATCTGGTTTGTATTCTAGAATGAGCTGATCCACGCGATCAAAAATCCGCTTGAGCTTATCTGGATGTGTGGCTAGTTTACTCAAATGAATGACTCCAAAAGTGATTAACCGCATTTCCTTATTTCTAACATGAATAATCCCGTAACCCATAATTGAGGTTCCCGGATCTATTCCTAGAATTATTTTATCAACAATAGTTTTTTTCAAAAAGAGTGTACTTTTGGTTCAAGTATTCGCTCAATCGTGCCGGTGTTAGGCCCAATTAAATTCCAATCGTCAAAGTTAAAATTAATTTGCACTAACATTCCGGTAGACATCACGAGTTGATCATTGGCTAAATAGTTGACAAAATCTGATAGACCAAAATTGTGTCCCGTCAATACTAAGTTTTTTGAATTTGCTTTTTCAACTAATATTTCCTGAATTTTTTCTCGAGTGGCCAAATAGAGCGAATCATCAAATTCAATGGGTTTTTTCCACAAATAATAATTAAGAATTTCAGCCGTTTCTTGGGTTCTTTGGGCCCCCGAAGCTATTATTTGTTCAACATCAATCCCTTCCTGTTTGAAAATGTAACCGACTTGGTTGGCTTGAGCAGTACCTTTTTTATTTAATTTTCGTTTGAAATCATTTGTCAAATCCCCAGGTTTTACGGCCTTTCCGTGTCTTAATAGATACAAAGTTAACATAAGCTAAAAAAAAATAAGATTTTCACCAACCCTAAAGTAACAATTCCCGTTATATTAATTGAGAAGTTTATCATAGTTATGGGTTTATTATGATAAAGTGAATCAAACTACTTATTCAGACCAGCTGGAACTTGTTCCGGCTGGTCCTTTTGTCAACAAAAGTGAACGGATGATTGACCACAAGATTATTGAAGCCTGCAAGAAGAACGACCGAAGAGCTCAAGAGAAGCTCTACGAGTGGTGTTATGTCAAATTAATGCCTACGTGTATACGGTATCATAGAAATGAGGGAGACGCACGTTCAATCCTGAATCTGGGCTTTGTGAAAATCTGCAAGAACTTGGATAAGTTGAAAGAAGCTACGCCATTTGAGGCGTGGGTCAGAAGAATCGTAATGAATACGATTATTGATGAATTCAGAAAAAACAAAAATTACCTTCAATTAGTAGATTCAAAAGAAACCGATCGTGAATTAGAAATTCATGTCACATCCGCTGAAAACAACGTGTGGTCAAAACTTGAAATGGATGTATTGATGAGCTTGTTAAAAAGGCTTCCAGATATTTCACAAAAAGTATTTAACCTCTATGTAATTGATGGATATACGCACAAAGAAATAGGGAACCTATTGGATATTTCAGACGGAACATCTAAATGGCACCTTTCCAATGCCCGTAAATTATTACGTGACATGGTCAATAAAATCAGAAAACCGAGAAATGTGGGCTTAGGGAATGAGTGAGGAGAATAAACATATGGATGATAGCTTCAAAAAGATGAGTGAGGAATTAAATGCGTCCTACGATAAATCTTTTTGGAATGATGCCAAAGCAAGTTTAGAAAATGAAGCGTTGGATAATGCTTTCCGTGATGCTGCTGCTGGAGTAACATCAACCGCTGGTATGGCCTTGGCTGCTGAGTCTTTGGGTGATGCTTTCATGGATGATGCGTTTCAGGATGCGGCTGCCCAGGTTAGTGTAACCTATAGCAGTGCTTATTGGGCGGCCTTGCAAGCTGTAGAGCCTGACTTGGTTATGGATGATGCGTTTTTAGATGCTTCCAAAGCAATAAAACCAAGTTATAACCCTGCTTTTTGGGGTGCGGCCAATACAGCGCTTGAAAGTGAAGGATTGCACTATGAGTATAACGCATCTTATTGGGATGAGGCAAAATCTTTGCTTGATAATGCGGATAGAAGATCATTTTATACAAAATGGACGGGTGCTGCAGCACTTTTATTATTGGTTTCTCTGCTGGGTATGTATGTAATTAGTGCAGACGAAGCAATTTCGGGGCAACGTTTATCAAATGAGATTTCGCAAGCTGATAATGATAGAATTGCAATGCTCTTAGCTGTTCAAAAGGATTACAGTGATGCGCTTGTTCAATTACAGGTAGACCAAACGGATGAAAATGACTTAATGAATGATGCGCATTCACACGAGAATGTTTCAAATAACGGTGATCGAAATAATGCTATTGCAGAGAACAACGGATTTGAGCCTAATAATACGGAAAGTCAAATTCCGGTTGAAGCGAATGATTTAAATAATGAAGTCGTACTTCGAGAAGAACAGCATAATGGTAACAATGATAATTTGGAAGAAGAAGTCGCGAATCCTAATGAGATTGAACCGAATCCATTAACGCCGAATAATAATGACACCGAGTTGCCTGATCAAGATCCTGCTAACGGATTCGATAATGCATATAATCCACTTGATCCTGATAACGAAAGTAACGAGCGTGTTTTAGATGCTGAAGTGAACAATTCAAATCAAGAAATTCGTTCATTGGAGCCTGCGTCTAACAACAATGACATTGATAAGTTAGGTTTTCCAAGTGGAATTATAGCATTCAAAGGGTTAGAATTTTCAGGAACGCCATTAGCACAGATTGAGGCGCTTAAATTGAAAAACACACATACGTTCTCATTGCTTGGTGGAGTGGGTAAAGGAATTGGATATGGTGCAGAAGATTATGTTTGGACAAACAGAATTTACGGAGGAATTGCTTACGATAACCGTGGACATGGCCAGTTTAGAAAATTTGGAATTGGCGGTAGCGTATTATTAAATACTTGCGATCAAGAAGATTTAAGGTTTAGATCCACAATTATTAGATTCCTAGACAATGGAACAACTGAGTCAAATCATTTACATTATAATGTCAGTCGATTGTATTATCTGAATGCAAACGTAAATGCCAGTTATTCGTTTTTGCCAAAATATAAGTTGAATTTTGGAGTAGGAATTTCTAGAGTCATAAGTGCAAACTCAATTGTGTCTTCAAACTTTACAGGAAAAGAAGAAGACGGTGACTTTATTCGTATAAGTAATATCAGCAATAATAATAATGCTATTCCAGATGAAATAACCAAATATGATTTAACGTTGACATTAGGATATGAATTTGAGATAAATAGAAGGTTGAGTATTCAGATAACAGGTAAATATGGTCTTTTTGATCGTACAAATGAGCTAATTAACGGTTCAGATAAGATTGTGTTGAGTTATGATCCAGTATTTGATAATGAGAGAAGCGTAATGATTGGATTAAAATATAATTTATTCAGAGGGACGAAATGATGAAAGTGTGGCATATGATGACTTTAATAGTGGGGCTTGCTTTAACAGCATGTAATAAAACCCCTATTCCAGTATTGCCAGAAGGAAATGACCCCATTTATATGCTTAAAGGGCAAGTAAACGGGGAGGATCTTGACTATAAAGTAGGGCTTGACAGTGTTGTGATTAATCGTGGAGTTAAAATAGAAAACGGGCTTACTTCCTATTATGGTGAAATGGAGTCTGTTACCAATAGTGAGAAAATTAGAGTAGAATTTATTCAACAAGAAACACCGCAAAGTGGAAGTGGTGTTCAAGTTTTCGCAAACTTAAATGTTCCGTTTCTGGTTCATGATAGTGCTAAAGTACGTTTTGATTTTGGTGGATTTGGAGGAGGACAAGGTGGATTCTTCTACTTATTAGATGACGGCGGAAACATGATTAAAGGAACCGAGCATACGGTGCATGAATTTGGGTTCCTGCATAAAAAAGCTATTTTCTTAGATGTAAATACAGAACCTTATATTTTTACAATTAAACATGGTTTTGAGAATAATGATTTAATCTCTGAATATGTAGCCGAAGGTGTGGGCGATACGATTCATTTAGCATCAAAAGCGGAATACCCATTAAATGAGTGGTATATAAATGGAATACTTGTTGGAACTGAAGTCGATTATACTGGACCAATCGGAGTTGGAATTCACCGCATAGTCCACCGTATTATGGATGCCAATGGCAATCAAAGTGAAACAGATGGATTCGTCCGGTTTAAAGATGGTAAACAGCTTTGGGATATGAGTATAATCTGCGAAGATGAAACAGAATATGAGGCCAATAATTATGGAAGAGTAATTGTTTCAATGTTTAAAAATGGACAATGGTATAGTTCAGATTTTGCACCGCAAAACAGAGGTAAAGCAGCGCTTATTGAAAATATTCAATCTGTTCCTTTTGAAGCTGGAGAAGAGCCACTTGTTGCTTTTGATATAGATTTTGATGCCGTTTTATACAACGAAAGCAAGACAGAATCTCTGACATTATCTAATATGGATGGAAAATTTATTGTAGGTTTAAGGTAAATTTTATAACATGAAAATCGGGTTATTTTTCGGGGTCTTATTATTGAGTATTCCCCTATTTAGTCAAACTACTATCAATTCTTCAGATTTCCCAACAGGCGGAGACACTGTTTTGGTAAGTATCACAAATGATTTTGAATACGATTTTGAATCAACAGGCGCAGATTACGTTTGGGATTACTCGGCATTGAATATGAACGAGCAAAGAATTGATACCTTTTTTGATATTGATGATGCGAGTTTATTGTATCAAGTAGTGTTTAATAATGGTTGGTTTGATCCCGATTATCAGGCAGATTATTACACCCCACTTCTAAACTTCGCTTTTCCAGAAACAGATGTTGTGCCTATTGGAAATCCAGTTGGATTTACAAAAATAGAATCTGACAAAGTTGAAATTATTGGTGTTGGATTGGAAATTTCTGGAATTAAAATTCCTGTTAAAAATGAGATTATTGATATAGAGTATGAATTACCAATGAATTTTGAGGACGCCTGGGAATCAAATTCATTTTTAGAAGTGGACCTTAATCCTGCTTTAGATGGAATTTTAAGAAGACATCAAGAACGTGTTTCAGAGGTTGATGGATGGGGTGAAGTCACCACGCCTTTTGGCATCTTTGATATTTTACGAACAACAGCTAAAATCGATTTTACAGATTCATTGCGAATTACATTTGGAGAATTTACAACTTGGATAGAATTGCCAACTCCAAGTCAAGTGGTTTATTCCTGGTGGGCAAAAGATCAGAAAATTCCAGTTTTACAAGTCATTGCGCAAGATGTTGGTGGCTCTGAAACAATTACAAGTGTTGAATATAAAGATCGCGACTTACATGATGTCAGCATAACTGAAAACGGTGCAAATCAAATGAGAATTGAATTGTTTCCTGTGCCTTCGTCTGATTTTATCAATATAATTAGTGAATCAGAAATTCAAAACGTTCAAATTTATTCAGTAAGCGGTGCCCTTAACACCAGTAATATTTGGTCAGCAGAAACGGGGATTTTAAACGTTTCACAATTGGCACCAGGTAGCTATATCATCTACATTATTAATGCAGACGGTGCTTATGCCGAGCAAATTGTCATAGAATAATTCACGATCTTACCGTACATTTCTAAATCCGCTTATCTTTGTTCTCAATAAACTGTCTTGTCGCCACAACCGCAAGGTTATGGAGGAAAGTCCGGGCAACATAGAGCATCATACTTCCTAACTGGAAGGATTTCACTTGTGAAATACAGCTAGTGCCGAAGAAAATATACCGCCTTGGCCTTGTGCCTAGGTAAGGGTGAAAAGGTGGGGTAAGAGCCCACCGCGCTTAAGGTGACTTAAGTGGCAGGGTAAACCTTATGAGTTGCAACATCATGTAAACCAAGGCTTGAAGCTTGCTCGGCTAAACTTGGAGGGTAGATGGATTGATCCAGTTGGCGACGACTGGGCGAGATAAATGGCAAGAATTTCAGATGCAAATTTGGATTACAGAACCCGGCTTATAGGTTTATTATTTTTTAAGCTCTCTATTGGATGAAGTCCTGCAGAGAGCTTATTTTTTCTTTATTAAGCAGCGAACTGTAAGTGTATTCTAGAATAGGAAACCAAAAACACAGCTTTATGATCCATTAGAATGTCAAAGCATGTTAAGGCCGTGTATGGCATTCATTCACAAATTGATTTGAGAATAGACCGGGAAGGCTTTAGCTCCGCTAAAAGAACTTTTGGCTTCGTTTTGGTTGGTTGCTGCACCTATCGAAGTACGAGCAAAAGAACAACCCCTCTGCTTCAATTGTTAGCTCAGTTATTCCAATAAAGATGATTTAAAAAAACACAGCATTAAAGTTTATGCTAGAATTGGTATCTTTGCAAAATAATTTTAAAGCATGAATAACAAGGAATTGGTAAAAAAGAAAAAAGTGCAGGACTTATTATCTGAGTTAGCAAGCGGCAACACCAAACGACAGGTCAAAGCCGTGCAAGGATTAAAAGTACATGGAAACGAAACCGTAATAGAGCTATTACTGGCAGCATTGGTTAAGAAACCAGCTGATGAACTCTACAGCGTAATCGTTGATCTTTTGAATACGCCAAAGTCAATTAAAGTTCCGGCAGAAATTGCAAAGGCATTGGTTGATAAACGATTTGTCGATATTCGACATACGTTACTCACGACTATTTGGAATTCGGGCTTGGATTATCGTCCATATTTAAAAGAAATTGTGACCGCCGGAACAGAAGGCGAAATGATGGATGCGTTGGAGTGCATTACAATTATAGAAAATATTGAAGGTGAAATGACAGAGGATCAACTTTTTGAACCATTAATAGTTTTAACTGAATATTTAGGTAGTACCAAAGATGATGGACCAAAATTAGAGTTGTTGAGAGAAGTGACAGCTACCCTTCAGAACATCAATAACATGCTTTAGAATGGCAAAGAATAAACTTAGACGGTTTGCCGATAATGCCACAATGGATTGCGTTTTTCAACCCAATTTAGAAACAGCCTTGGCGAATTCATTTACGTTAAAAGGTAAATGGCATGCGGATTATTTTAAGAATGATAATCCAATTATTGTTGAATTAGGTTGTGGCAAAGGAGAATATGCGGTCGGATTAGGTAAAATGTATCCGAATCGAAATTACATTGGAGTAGATATAAAAGGCGCAAGAATCTGGGAAGGGGCTAACGAAGTGCGTGAATTAGGGCTTAAGAATATTGGCTTTGTGCGTGCAAGAATTGATTTTGTACACACTTTTTTTGGCGAGAACGAGATTAATGAGATTTGGCTGACCTTTTCAGATCCACAGCCAAATAAGGCAAATAAGCGGTTGAGTTCAAAAATATTTATTGATCGTTACCGCCAATTTTTGAAACAAGGCGGACTCATCCACCTCAAAACGGATAGTGATGTTCTTTTTGAGTCCACGCTTGAACAAATAGAAGAACATGGCTATAGTATGCTCGCACATACCTGGGATCTTTACGGAGAAATGCCAGAAGAGTTAGATCAATCAACCCGTGAAATTCTTTCAATTCGCACTCATTACGAAACAATTTTCTCCGCCAAGGGCTTCAAAATAAAGTATTGTAAATTCCGAATCACATAATTTTCTCTCATTTTTTTCTATTTTTGGCAACTGTAGTAGGGGGTCAAGCGTTATTATACAAAGGAATCAAGAGTAATAGTGGAGCTAAAACGATTTAATATAGAAGAAGAATTGTCTTCTATCCGACTTTCATGCGCGGATGAAGCCATAGGGGAGATCAAAAGCTTGTTTTTTCAAGATCAATTGACTGAAGGGCAAATTTTGGTTGAAATCTATAGTCCAAACAATAGCGAAACCACAAAAATCGATATGAATCGATTGAATATCGATCGGGTTTTTTCAAAAAAACAAATTACGAATAAGTATTTCTTCAGCAGGTGCAAATTGGTTGATTCAGTCAAGTTTCAAGGCGATTATTCAATCCGCACAATCCTAGAAATTAAAAGTGAACAACGTCGATTAGAAGCTGAGTTTAGAGGCTTCTTTGTATTACTTCCGGGTAATAAACTTTATGCGATTGATTCAGAACCATTATTGTTCGCGCAAGTCGGGCCGCATGCTTATTATTTACTAAACGATTATTTGTTAGAAGAAGATCGCGCCCCACGTTTCAATTTTAAAAACACATTCAATTGGATCAAAAAAAGGATTTCTTCAAAGACGTCTTCCAAGTCGTAGAGTTAATTCCCGAAGGTCGCGTAACATCTTATGGGGCCATTGCAAAATATTTGGGTGCTGCCCGCTCAAGCCGATTAGTTGGTTGGGCCTTGAATGCTTCCTTCAAAAGTCCCGTTAATATTCCCGCCCACCGAGTTGTCAATCGCCTAGGTATGTTGTCCGGTGCAACGCACTTTCTTACACCCACAGCAATGGAGGAGCGATTAACCGCCGAAGGACACCAAATCGTTGACAATAAAATTGTCGATTTTAAAGCGGTGTACTGGGATCCACTGGTAGAGTTGGGGTTGTAGGAAAAAAAGGTAGGCCAAATTGAACGGTTTTCATATTATTGGTCTGGTGATGAGGATCAAGGTGTCTTGTCCTTTTCAGTTTCATCTGTAAAACAGATTTAAAAATGTAGCCGGCTTGTTTAGGTTTGCACTCAGAAGAAATTATCTAGCTTCCAACCCTAAAACAAACACAAAAAAAATTCCAACACCCAACATCTAATATCCAAAAAAAGGTTACCTTTGCCTCAGAGTTTTGGTTTCAGCCTATTTATTTAGACAGAATTAAAATGGGAATCAAGTGCCTTTTTGAAAAAGAAAAGAATTCTTGAACTGTTCCCGCAGCTGTAAGCTCCAAAACGTTGAATAATACCACTGCCGATTAATTGCAGCATTGAGATATCATTGAGGTTCTCGAAATGTCGAAAAGCAAAGATTAACTGGCGGGAAGGATTTAACGCCAAGGAGTAAGTCAGAAGACCTGCCATTCTCAGATTAAACTAATGCACCATTGTGTGCGGCTTTCGGGATAAAAGCAAAGTTTAGGTGGTGCCTTTCTGCACACTTATTCTTCGTTTCTATTCTTTTTATTAATCAGGCTAAAACTAAAAACGAGCCAAAAAAATTAAAAGAATGAGAAGATTACTATTGATTGGGGCCATTTTGCTCACATCTTTGACTGTGAAATCTCAGTTTTCACAAAATGATTTAATTTACTATGTAGGGGAAGGTCCGGACACGGCTGTAATTGTGGTTGATTTTTTGGATGCAACTGAGGATACTTGTTATGCTTGGGGATTTCTATTTGACGCTACGGAATCAATTACAGGAGGGGATGCCCTGGACGCTATTGCTCTTAATGAGAATAAACTGGACTACGCGATTGACGGCGGATTTTTATCTGAAATTCATTATAACGCACATAGTGGTATTGGCGGTGATCCAGCTTGGTGGGGAATTTATAGCAAAACGACTGATACGGATTGGGAATCAAATGACGGTTTGTCCGAATTGCTTGCCAACGGCGATTGGTGGGGATGTGCCTATACTGACTTTGATCCAGAAATTCTTCCTGGTGAGCCAATTGCGGCCTATGAATCTGAGAAGTATGATGCGTCAATGATTGAGTATTGGGTGGGAGCTGGAGCTGATTCTGCCGTTTTAGTTGTTGATTTTGTGGTCGGCCCATCTGGTGAAGCAATGAGCTACGTCTGGGGATATAGATTCGACGGAACAACAGATGGCGAAACTATGTTGAACGCAATTGCTGCCGCGGATGTGAATTTATCCGTTACTGCTGGACCATTTTTAGATGATATTATTTTCAACGGATTAGAAGGTTTGGCCGCTGATCCTCATTATTGGGGAACTTGGAGTGGCACGAATTTGACAGACTGGACTGAGAATGTTGGAATTGGTACAACAGTAAGTTCTGGGGATTGGTTTGGATGTTCTTATGATGCTTGGCCTGCTCGACGTCCTTTTAATCCAATTTCTGCATTGGATTCAGCTGATGTGACGTTCACTGATATTGAATTTATGAGTGGGTCTGGAGAGAATAGGGCAGTATTGGTAATTGATTTTAATGAATGGCTACCAGGTCACTCTTATTCTTTTGGTTACGCGTTTGAAACAGAAACAATAACCGCTCAAGAAATTATGGAGGGTTTGCAAGATGAAGGATGGTTTTGGTTAGATTTTAACTTGGACGGTGGGTTTTTAAACGACATTGTTTATGGCGCAGCTGCTGAAGAAGGATTGGCTGGAGCTCCAAATTATTGGAGTACTTGGAGTGCTAAAAATGTGGGCGGTTGGACTGTTAATACAGGAATAACAACGGAAATGTCTGACGGTGATTGGTTTGCATGTTCCTATTCAACTTGGGCTCCGGCAACACCACCTAGTTTACCAGAATTTGGATACCCAGTTTGGGGAATTGATGAGAATCAAGAAGCAGATTTAACGCTTTACCCCAACCCCGCTACCACTGAATTTACAATTGATTTAGTTGAGAATTCTTTGGTTGAAATTATAGATGTGCAAGGGAAATTGGTTTACCAACAGTTCGATCAAATGGGTTTGAATACGATTGACGTTTCAGGTTTACATCAAGGAATTTATTTTGTAACGGCATCTGTAAATGGTAAGTTGGCTAGACAAAAATTAATCATTCAATAATATTAAAAGCAATTTAATATAGCCATTCAAGGATGCATTTAAAAAGGAACATATTTCTTAGTTTTTGCATTCTTTTGACGTGTCAAACTTTTGGGCAAGACACTTCGCTTTATTTGAAGACAATTCCCGTTTTCGCAAAACAAGACACCATTCTGAAATTGGCTGTGATTACGGCAACCATTCCCCATTATGAATTACAACAAGCAAAGCTGGACGAGTTGGGTGCCGCTGATGTTGGAGATGCATTGAAATACGTGCCAGGTGTTCAATTACGAGATTATGGCGGAATTGGTGGAATTAAAACAGTTTCTTTTCGAAGTTTAGGAGCAGGGCATACAACGGTGCAAATGGATGGGAATCAGATTCCGAACGTGCAAAGCGGCGTCATAAATTTATCTTCTTTTGAGCTTTTCGGTTTGGAAAAAGTGGCGTTTAGTTCGGGTCGAGCTGTTGATCAAAGATCTTCAGCTACGGCTTATTTGCAAGCTAATACGATTACATTGAATTCTATATTGGCTAGTCAACCGACCAAGTTTAGATTGGGGTTTTATTCTAATTCTACGTCAATTAACGCTTATGAAAATGGCGGATTGGCGCAGGCTAGATTGGGTAAACGATTCTTTGTCGGCGGGCAATTTTTGTTACGCCTTGGAAGTGGTACCTATCCTTTTTATCATCCAGAAGAGGACGGAGCAGTGTTACGAACAAGAGCAAATACAGCACTTTTTAATTATAGATGGAGAACATTATTGGGTTATGATCATGGAAAGACAAAAGTAACGACGAGCCTTTCATTTAATGATAATGAGCAAGAATTACCTGGTGCGGCGGTGCTTTTTAATCCGTCGAATGATCAAAAGCTGTGGAATAAAGATTGGCGTGCTAATCTAAATCATAGTTTCAAAAAAGGTAAGTGGGTTTGGCAAAATCACATAGACTTTAATCAGAACTATACGCGTTATTTTGATCCTTACAATTTGAGTCTTTTAGGATTTATTGATGTAGATTATCAGCAACGTAACTTAGCAGGTGGATCAATTTTATCAAAATCATTCCGCTTTCCAGCCGAGCGTATTTTTATTGGTTCGGATGTTATTGCGAGTCATTTGCTCAGTCAGACAATTAATGGTGCTCCCCAACGCATGCAAAGTAATAGCGTAATTGGTGGAGCAACGCTTTTTGGTAAATTTAAGTTGGATGCGAACTTAACCGCCCAGTTTATTATTGACCGCCTAGGTGAAAGTGTGACTGGTCAAGAAAGGAATTACGGGAAATTGTCGCCTTTTATTTCTTTGGGCTACTCTCCTCTTAAAAAGGCGACGTTGAGACTAAGGGCTTTCTTTAAGAATACCTTTCGGATGCCAACATTTAACGATTTGTACTATAATTTTATTGGGAATACGAATCTATTGCCGGAGGATGCGAATTTATTCAATTTGGGAGTGACCTACGGTGTTTATAAAAAAAGATGGACTGCGGAATTTTCTGCGGATGCCTATTATAATCGAGTCACAAATAAGATTATTGCAATTCCAACCAAGGATTTGTTTAATTGGAGTATGCAAAACATTGGAAGTACTGATATTCGCGGTGTGGAGGTTGGTGGACTACTTTCTTTCGCTGTTCGCGAATTTCGAATTACAACAAACACAAATCATTCGTTTAATGAATCAATAGATGTGACAGATCCGTCAAGTGAGAACTATGGAGATCAAATTCCTTATACGCCTTATTATTCTTCAAGTAATGGATTCAATGTTACTTGGAAAGGATACGGATTTAGTTCTAATGTACTAATATCTGGTTTTCGATTTTCACTAAACGAAAACAATTATGCCAATTTATTACCTGGTTTTGTTGACCTTAACTTAGGATTGTCCAAGAAGTTCAATCTCAAATCCAATGAACTTTTTGTCGATTTAAAAGTGCAAAACTTATTAAAAAAAAATTATCAAGTGATCCGGAGTTTTCCAATGCCTGGAAGATATTATCAACTTAGAATTAAATACACTATTAAGAAATGAGAGGAATACAATTCATAGCCGTACTCCTACTAATTGCTTCGTGCAAGAAACCGGAAGCGCCGAGTATACCCGAAAGGTACGAAAACGGAATTTTGGTCTTGAATGAAGGGCTTTATGAGCAAAACAACGCATCCATGACCTTTTATGATGGTGCGGAATCCTTTCAATTGGTTTTTAAATCAGAAAATGGACGTGGAATAGGGGATACGGCAAATGATTTTGACGCCTATTCTTTGCTTGGAAAGGAATATATCATAGTCGCGGTAAACCTTTCTAGCCAAATTGAAATAATAGAACGAAAAACGTTGAAGGTAGTCGCACAAATCCCACTTTATGATGGAATAAATGCGCGGCAGCCAAGAGATATTGATATTTCTGGTACTCGTGCTTACGTTTGCAATTTTGATGGAACAGTGGCAGTGATTGATCTAATATCATATACAATTATTGATTTAATTGAAGTGGGCTCAAATCCAGATGGATTGGTCATAGTGGGAGATTATCTTTATGTTTCGAATTCTGGGGGATTGGATTATCCAGTTTACGATTCTACCATGTCAGTGATCAATTTGTCATCTTTATCCTTGGTAGAAACGTTTGAAACGCGCATAAATTCTACCCAAATGATTGTGGATGAACAAGGTGAAATCTATTTACTTTCAAATGGCAATTACGCGGATGTTTCAGCGGCTTTATTGCGTATTGATCCTACAACGAACACGGTTGTTCAAACCATTGAAATGCCTATTTCATCAATGGCTTACACTTATAATGGTTTTTATTATTATGATGAAGATGAGCAGGCAATTTATTTTTATAATACGGTAACAGAGGACATAAACACAAGCCCATTTATAAGTGTTACTGATTATGAAACTTTCCATGGAATAAAATATGATGCCCAGAATGATCGATTGTTATGTGTGGATGCGAATGGATATGTGAATTCATCAACCGTTAATGCTTATAGTTTATCGGGAGAGTTTTTATTTCAATTTCAAGCTGGGTTATTAGCAACGGATATGATTTTTAACAATTGACTTTCTATAAGAGACACCTGCCTCGGCCGGTCAAATTGCATTTAATCAAGACTTCATGCAAAATACAAGAGACTAAATACTAACAACTAAGGACTAAAAAAAATGAAATTACTATTAATCATAGGTCTACTTGCCACTTCAATGGCATTTACCCAATTCGCTCCTTCAGCTGGAGAAGTTGGAACAACGGCAGTTCATAAAGACTCAAGTGTTTTTGTGGACTGGGCTTTTGAAGTTGTTGAGTTTACGCGTGGACCAGAGGATATTGAAAATCCTGACGGACTGCTGGCAAGTTTTGGTGATTCTACTGCAGCATTGGGTCCGGCTGAAGGCACGAGTACGGATGTTGTAAGTTTGGGAGATAAAGGGTCAATCACATTGATATTTAATTTTTCTATTCGCAATGATGATGGGCCTGATTTCGCTGTTTTTGAGAATAGTTTTTCAAGTGATTATTTAGAATTAGCGCATGTTGAGGTGAGTTCAGATGGCGATCGTTTTGTTAGAATTCCTTCCATTTCAAACATACCTACGGATGAACAAATTGAGACTTTTGGTTCAACAGACGCCACGTTGATTCATAACTTGTCAGGGAAATACAGACAAGGGTACGGTACACCATTTGATTTGGAAGATATTGCGGATTCAACAGGGATTGATTTAACGGACGTAAACTTTGTGCGAATTATAGATTGTGTCGGAAGCATTAACCCCGCATTTGGAACAAGGGACAGTGAAGGGACGCTAATTAATGATCCGTATAAAACCGATTTTGAGAGTGGTGGATTTGATTTGGACGCAGTTGGTGTGATCCATAGTAACAATCCGAGCCTTTCAATTAATATGGAGGCAGAAAATGTGTTTTCCGCCTATCCAAATCCAACAAACGGACAATTAAATATTCAATTTTACGGAGACCTAAAAGAGCTGATGTTATTGGATGGAACGGGGCGGATTATCTACAGAGGAAATGACATTTCATTGGATTTACGTCAAATGGGATTGAACGCCGGAACTTACTTTTTACATGTTGTTGATATGTTGTACATGGTCCATCAGGAAAGAATAATCTTTTTAGATTAGAAAGTGTTTTGGGTCATTTAGCCTTGTTCTTCTTTATTTCGAGCTACAAAAAATGCATAGGCTAAAAATAATACAACGACCACTCCTAAAATCTTCCATGCAAGGTAGTAAGTGTCCATAAATTGGTTATTGGTTAATCCTAATGTATTGTTTTTCAGGGATAAAAGCAAGTTTTTAACAGTGATATGTTAATTCTGCTGATAAACTTCCTGTTGTGCATTTTACGTGTTCTTATTTCTTACCTTTAGATTTGCCTCAAAATTTGATAAAAATGACATGATACATCCTAGTTTTCGCATTGTCCCTATTTAACCTTTCATGCTTCAGTCAAGAACAGCGATTTATGGGAGTTATAAAGAATGTTGAATTTAATATTCTATACAGAGGATATGAAAATCAAATGGAAATGATGACCTGTGAAGCCTGCGATTCTGTTTATGTTTTTTCGGAAGATGCCGTAATAACTATGAGAGAAAAAGGACAGTTTATTGTAAAACCAATGCCCGGTTCTCGCAATTTAACTTTACCTGTCAAATGCATTACAGGCAGCGATACGACCGATTTATGGGGAGAGAGATATTACATAAAATCGCTACCCCAACCCAATATTTATTTGGGCGGAATTGAAGTGGGCGTAGATTTTAATCATGTGAAAGAAGTGAACTTATTTGGCCAAACTCGTTTTTCTGTTAGATATGATGAAACGGTTCCACTGACGGGAATTAAATTTCGTGCAATAGAATGGTCAATAAAAGTGGACAAAACAACATTTACATCTGAGGGCGCAAAACTGACGGATGATTTTAGAAATGCTTTTGTTGAAGCCCGAAAAGGTACAAAAGTGTATTTTGATTATGTCACTATAATTACCCCAGATGGGCTAGCACGAAAAATAAAATTGGATCAAACTTATATTAAAAAAGAAAAGCGCAATGCAGAATATGAATTTGATACAGAACAACAAAAGTGGCTAACCCCTGAACGGTGTGGCTAATTAAATAACCTCTTGTTGTAGCGCTGCTATCTTCGCTTTCACAGCCTTGCACAAAATGCCGAACTGTTCATGCACAATTTCCTCTACGCCAATTACTATAGCTGAGGTTCCTCTGCCAGCATGGTAAACGAACAAATGATGGTCCAATTTTTCGCAGGTAGTAAAACTATTCCAAGTAAATTCACAGTCCCGAAATCCATGGCTTGATCCAAATTTTTGATCGTTGAAAAATATTTTTTGAACGACTTTTTCTTTTAATTGAACCATTACAATTTCTAACCGCTTTTGAGCCATTTTTGTAGCCCCATAATAAAGGAAGAGAATATATAAGCCATACATGAAAGCAAAAATCATGAACGCCGTGCGACCTTTGTCCTCAATTGTAGCTATGAGATTCAATACTAGCAAAATAATCCCTGAGCATAATGAAATCACACCCCAGGTTAAATTTCGCTTCCAGTAATGTTTGAGTTGGACTTTAAGTGCTCTCTTTTCACGGGCTGCATTAAATTCAATGTCAAATTCAAAATCTTCCATGGATCGAAATTAGCGAAATGATAAGAATCTAACCGAAGGATTTCCTTAAAAATTGAATTTTAAATCTCGATCATCCATAATGTCAAAGGATACTTTGAATTGGAAATTTTTAGGTTGGTCTTCTTTGGGTAAAGCAAATTGATTGCTCGCGACACTAAATATGCCATAAAGACCAAGCCGCAGGCGCTTCCTCGCAATTTTAAAGATCCGCTCAGCACCGAAAAACGCTTCGGTATAGAAGTAGTTGTTGTGTTCAGGCAAATAGATAAAACCTCCTCCAAACGTTGTTTTAATTCCTGTTTTTTTCATAAACGGAATCTTATTTATAATGGCACCATTGAAATGATGAATATAATGGCCCTCTAAATAAAGTTCTTTCGTTTGGTAAGAAGAGTCCAAATTTTGATAATTGGTTAAAGGATTCACGAAGAGAAAACGCAGTAAAGTTTTGGTGTCGTTCTTGCGAAAGAATTTACGATCAATTAAGAAGACACTGTCTTGATTGACAAACGATCCTGCTTTTAGTTTGTATTTTGAAAGTCCCATAGTTGCAATTTGGAAACTTTGGTCGACAGTGAAACTGATATAGTCAAAATCTACTACTGATTCGAACGGGCCGTCATACCCTTTTTCCCAAAACACTGTAAATGTTGGCCATTTACTCCCTAAAACTACTTTCCTGTTGGGTTCGCTCATATATTTTTGTCCTGGTGTATAGGACAAGTCAAACGTGGTTCGAAATGCATTGTATGCTTCAAATTGGATAGGTGGTCCATTTTCTAATTGATCATCAAACCATGTCACAAATTTATAATCTAAACTGAAGGGAGATCGCTGATCGAAGCGAGCCATTGTTCCTAAATACAATCCATTTAAAATTTCAATGGAATGCCAGGCAGTGTAGGAGGAATTCATATAGATATTTTGACGATTAGCCATATCCAAAATATTATTATTCCAATTTATCAAACGAGCATCACGGTTATAGGAAAGTAAATACCTGCCAGATCGCTTGGGGTTGTATAAATGAAAGAGCCGCGCCCTACCTCGTAAATCTGCATTGTTAAACCCTACAGTGAAATCACTGGACCAATCTATCCACTGTTCGTTTTTCCATTTTTTGAAGTATTCAAACCCTGGCCCAAATCGAATTCCACCTACATTTAATGGCTCCACCACATCTGCAACTGAGGATAAGTACCATTGCGTTTTCTTTTCTCTATTTCTATGCTGAAAACCAAACCAGAGTGCTTTTAAAGCGGTTATTTTATTGAAATCCGCATCTATTGAATCAAGATATGCTTCTGACGTATAAATGGCTTTTAAACTGTCTTGCACAAACTTGGTGCGCTGTTCTTTCACCGTCAACCTAATAGGTCTTATTTCATCCCAATAGGCAGTGTCTCGCTCGTATGCTTCTTTTGTTGTGATGCCGACCTCATTGGAAAAGTACTTTTTATCGAAAACAGGATTAATGATATAGTTTGAATAAACAACTTGCGTCATTCCTTTTACGGTCTCTTTGCTATATTTAGTTTTGTATTCAAACAGCTGTTTTTCCAATAGCCACAAGGAATCCTTTTTTTTGAAATTTTGAACGATTCTAAAATCATCATATTTTTTCAAGTTTCCTTTATGCATGGACAAGTCAATACCAGTTAAAACCCATTCGCTTTTTAGAATATAGACTTCCCCTTTTAACGTACTTGTGCCAACAGATCTTGGTGATATTTGAACCGTATAAATGGTGTCATTGTCCAATGTGGTTGTAATCGCCGTTAATTTGTATTTGTAGGATAAAATTCCTGAGGGATGCAAAGGAGAAACAATTGGCGTTAAATGCAGGTCGTCTTTTCGAATTAAACTCTCGTAAAAATTAAAATCTCCGCTGGTAGTGGATTGAAAATAAATTTGATCAGGACGCCCAATTTTTTCATATCCGGTGCGAATTTCTTTAATTTTATTGGGATATTGAAAATGTTTTGTGAGGTTGATTTCAACCATGTTCAAGCGGTTTTCACCCTCTAGTTTTTTAGCAATTTCATCTTTTTGCTCTTGAAAAACATCCTTTTCTCCTTTCGCCTCATCTTTATCCTTCACTTTCTTTTGCTTTTTCTCAAAAGTTTCTACTCCTTTAATGTAAATGTCGCAAGAGTATGCGTCCATTTGCCGAATCATGTCTTTTTTATGATCGATTACGTTTTGCACGATCATCCACCCCACGTTTTTACGTTTTGTCTTTACCTCAACTTTGTTTAATTCAGTTTCTTGTTGTTTTAGATAAACGTTCTGTACGGTTGGTTCCAATTTATCTACGGTTACTTTAACGGCTTTATCATCAAAACCAACACATTTATAAATGACTTCATATGTTCCCATATCACAACCAAAAAAGTATTTCCCTTCAATGTCAGAAATAGCTCCAGTGGTTGAAAAATTCTTTAAATAAACTTTAGTGAAGGGAAGTGGATTGTTGTCTTCATCAAGAACAAACCCAGTAATACTCTGGCCAAAACCATGACTAGCGATAAATAAGACAATAAGCGCGACTAAAAAGTTTTTAAACACAAAAATTATTTTCAACGGGTTGGTACTATATGTTAGACAAATTTCGTGCAAAAAAGTTACACATCTTATTACTTTTTGTTAAAATTTACTACTGTAAGTCAATATTCTCTATTAGTAACACTAGTTTTGACAAAAAGTTGTGTCATCTGCATCTGATGTTTCGCTCTTCGAATCTCGTTTAATAATGCTATGATCATCTGAAATGCCAATTAATTCAGATTTAAATTCTGCATGTGTGTCTATTACTGTCCCAATCGTAGGATCTCTAAACACCTATAAATAATAGTGTGATAGGTGCTTTAATTTTGGATAAAAGGGCGAAAATGAAGTGGCAGCAAAAAAGAGGGGATTTATACAGATGGAAACTTATGGTTTGAAGCACACTTAATGAACTTCAAAAATGAAAGGTCGATAGAGTTTTATAAGGCGTTTGGTTGATGTATTTCTTTTAGAATAATTGGTTGATAAGTCAATTTCGAGCGAATCGGATAAACGATCTAATTTATCTTGGATATAACCATGTTTTAAGATATATGTCACGGCTTGTTTGTCGGAAAGGTGGGCGGTAATAATACCAATTAAATTACCTTTTTCATTAAAAAGTGGTACGCCATTATGTCCTGCATTAGAGGGTAGGGACACTTCATAATAAACCGAGTCTGATTCAAAGCCCGTCTCCGAACTAACTGCTCCCTGTGTATATACAATGTCTCGTTTTGTATACCCCAAAGTGAAAACAACCTCACCAAGTTCGGGCGCCTTGTCCGCTAATTCAAACGGAACAGCTTCAAAGTTTAACGCTGTTTTAATCGAACTTTTTAAAATTGCAAAGTCTAAAAGAGAATCGCTGAAAATTACCTCGGCTTCAAACGTTAAGCCCAATTCTTTTTGCTGTAAATCCACAATATCTTTTCCTTCAACTAAATGTTTTGAAGTTAAAAAGAAACCATCTTCTGAAATTAAGAATGCCGTTCCATGGGGCGCATATCTAATTAATCCCAATGAATCGTTCAATATTACATCTTCGTTGTTTAGGTTAGTGGAATCAGCATTTGCATCACCAACAGATTCAGTCACCATATCCTACATAGCGTCATCTGCAGCTTCTTGACTAAAACCATCATCTGAATGATTCGCGAGTGGTTCATAGTTACTATCTTCTGATGCGGTATCGTTATTCATTCCGCTAAATGGACTAATTAAAAACAGAAGGCCAATACTCGCTGCAATACCAATTGGAATTAAAAATTTTCCTTTTAAGAGGATCGAGCGCTTTTTCCCGTAAAGGTTATTATGAATGGATTTTAGTTCTGTATGTATAGAACCATATTCTGCACCTTCAGCAATTTCTGTTACAAACACCTTGTAATCATCAACGCTCTTTTTTAACGATTCGGAATGCATCAATCTTTCCTCAAATGCCGATTTCTCTTCAGCATCCATCTCTCCAGAAAGATAGTGATCAAATAGCGCGATATTTTGACGTTCTTCCATTACGCGCCTGTTGTTTTATTGCCTAAAACCATTTTTTTGAGGCGCATAAAAACATTTGTGTTTTTGATTTTTTGCATTATTTGCGTTTGTATAGTGCAACATTTCCGCAATGCGTTTCATTGGTGTTATAAGAAAATAAAACTTAGTAATAATGGTGTTGCAGGGCTCACCTAAAGCTGCAATGCACGCGTTCATATGTTTTACCTTCACCAATTTGCCTGGATCTTCTACTACTACTTGGTCATGATATTCATTTTCGGTTGCGAGTTCCTTGGCGTCGATTTTATGAGCAGACAATTGTTTTAACCATAAATTTTTTCCCACTCCAAATAAAAACGTGCTCACCTTGGCAGTTAAAATAAAGTTTTTGTCTGCCGTTTTTTTTATGAGTACATATAGGGCATCCTGAAAAATGTCTTGCGCTTCATTTTTTGATCCGCTGTTATTCAGTATGTATTTTTCTACCATTGGATATGCATCTTTATAGACAGAGGTCAGTGTTTTCCGATCTCTCGCTCGAATTTGATCAACTATTTTCAGCATTTATTTTCAAATCTGTTGTCACATGAAGAGGTATTATCGCTTGCAAAATCAACCTTAAACATGGAGGATACACGCAAAATCGGATTTTTAAATTTGGTTGAGAAAGCTATGGTAACAGCGAGTTAGCATGGTTTAATGGTTCAAATTGCGCAACTCTTTCCTGTAGTTGCGTAATTTGAATACATGAACAGTTTTATTTCACATTTTAAAATGTTAACTTTGTTCTCTTAAAAACTAGACATACTGTATGAAGTTATCAGCGTTCAATTTTGAATTACCAGAGGAATTAATTGCACAGCATCCGAATCGAAATCGTGATGAAGCGCGAATGATGGTTCTCAACCGTGAAAAACAAACGATCGAACATAAACTATTTAAGGATGTGTTGGGATATTTTGAAGAAGGTGATGTAATGATAATGAATAACACGAAAGTGTTTCCTGCACGTCTTTATGGAAACAAAGAGAAAACAGGTGCGAGAATTGAAGTGTTCTTACTAAGAGAATTAAATCGCGAAAGCCTTCTATGGGATGTACTTGTAGATCCTGCAAGAAAAATCAGAATCGGAAATAAGCTTTATTTCACTGATGATGACTCATTAGTTGCTGAGGTAATCGATAATACAACTTCAAGAGGACGTACAATCAGATTCTTATTTGATGGTTCTTACGAAGAATTTAAAGAAAAAATTACTGATTTGGGTGAAACTCCAATTCCTCCATACATAAAAGGAATGCGTGATGTTGTTCCCGAAGATGAAGAAAGATATCAAACGATTTATGCGAAGAAAGAAGGAGCTGTTGCTGCACCAACTGCAGGATTGCACTTTAGCCGTTCATTGTTAAAACGTTTGGAAATTAAAGGGGTTGAATTTGCTGAGGTAACACTTCACGTAGGTTTAGGAACTTTCCGAACAGTTGACGTTGAGGATTTAACAAAACATAAAATGGATTCCGAACAAGCCGAAATTACGCAAGAAGTTGCGGATATGGTGAATAAAGGAAAGAGAAATAAAAAACGTGTTTGCGCCGTTGGAACAACAAGTATGCGCGCAATCGAATCTAGTGTTTCTACGGATGGTTACTTAAAACCATTCGACGGTTGGACAAATAAGTTTATTTTCCCTCCATTCGAATTTTCAATTGCAAACTGTATGATCACGAACTTTCATACACCACAATCAACATTAATGATGATGGTTGCTGCGTTTTCTGATTTAGATTTTGTAAAGAGAGCTTATGAAGAAGCAATCAAAGAAAAATATCAATTCTATTCTTACGGTGATGCTATGCTTATCATCTAATAAAGAAGGATTTTAGTTAATTTTAAACCGCCTAGTTAAGATGATTCGTTTGAATTTCTAACTCGGCGGTTTTTTTTATATCCCAAATGATAGAAAGGTCAGTAATTATAAGTGCAGGTGGAATCGGTAAACGAATGGGTGCCGCAATTCCTAAACAGTTTCTGAACTTAGTAAACCGCCCTGTCCTATTTCACACCATTGAAAAATTCTATCAATTCGATCCGGAAATTCAAATAATAGTCGTGCTGCCCGCAAACCAATTAGACTATTGGAAGGCCTTGTGCGCAAAGCATGAATTTGGAATTGAATACGCAATTGCTAAAGGTGGTAAAGAGCGTTTCTTTTCGGTAAAAAATGCCTTAGCATTGGCTAAAGGAAATGTAATTGGTGTGCATGATGCAGTAAGACCTTTAGTGTCTACAGAGGTAATTGCGAATTGTTTTTCAAGGGCTAAGGAACATGGCGCTGCTATTCCTGTATTTGATATTAGTGAGTCTATCCGTAAGGTGGACGCAAATGGTTCCAAAGCGGTTGACCGCAATTCCTATAAAATGGTACAAACGCCTCAATGTTTTCAGCGGGACATTATAAAAAAGGCTTATTCCGTTGATTTTTCTGAGGAATTTACGGATGATGCCAGTGTAGTTGAAAAAAACGGAACCTTTATTCATTTGATTGAAGGAAACGAGGCCAATATAAAAATCACCAGACCAATTGATCTTCGCATGGCAGAAACACTCTTGCAAGGTGAATAAGGCGATTTATTTTAAAGGGGAGAACTGCAGTGTTTGGAAAGCTTTATTGCCTAAAATGGAAGCCCACTTTATCGCAAACTATCCATTGTTAGATTTTGAAATAGTAGAAGTAGAAAAACAGCCTGAAATTGCAGCACAGTTAAACGTTTTTACTATTCCTTTAATGGTCATTCTATTTGACGATAAAGAACATTACCGTTTTGTCCGAAATTTTTTAGGCAGCGAAATTGATCAAAAATTGGAGCGGACTTATCAATTGAGATTTCAATAATTTATTGTAATATTAGCCAAGATGGCATTAAAAATTAAGTTTGCTTTTTTGGTTTTAGCTTTGCATTTAGGTTCAAATTCCCACAGTCAATTGGTCGCGGGTGGAGGTTATGAATTGGGTTTCATTCAAACTGAAGAGGTTTATAATTTTAACGTTTTAGTGTATAATGACAATGAAACCTTTGATTTTTATTCCGTGCAAAGCGAATTGGGGGCAGTATCACATGGAATCATGGGGCGCAGTTTTGGAGGGCAGTTTTTAAATCCTAAAAAGTTTACTTTAGGTTATTCGCTTGAATTGGGTTATCAATATTTTACAAGTAAAGGCAAGTTTCTTTATCTCGAAAGTTCTACCCGTGACGCAGATTCTATTGTCAATTTTTTTGATGGATTTACATTCGAATCAAATTATCACATGGTGCGGTTTGATCATTATTTGGATATGCATTGGAACGCCTCACCAACCGTTAAAATTACAAATTCAATAGGAGTTGGTTTAACAGCTCTAGTGCGGGGCGCTAGTCCTAATTTAGAAATTAACGGAACCATGATTAATACCAATCATCCAATTCTTAAGTTTAAGTATCAACCCCAAATCACCGAAAAATACAACAAGTTTTCCATGACTTTTTTCGCATCTATTGATCTATTTGCAATTGAATTATTTAATAAACCAGGACCAAACGAATCACCCGATTATCGAATTCCATTGACCAAACTGCGCTTCAACACAATTGGCATCCGTTTCATCCCTGATCCTAAAAAGCCAAAAGAAAGACCAACGGAAGAACTTTATTAGGCAATAGACAGAGAGAAAAAAGACTAGAGTAGAATGCCATAGCAACTGTTTAATATTTACCTGCCTATTACAGCAAAACAATGGAACATCTAAGCGGGAAACGATCTAATTTCTATCGTCTAAAGCGCAATAAACCAAACAAACTCACGTTCACCCTGCAAACCAAAAAATAGCAGTTATTTCATACGCCTACTTAACCAAAAACAACTAAAATGAAATTCAAAATCCTATGCACTGCTATCTTGTTTGCTGGTATTAGTCAATTTGCAAATGCCCAACTATCTGCTGTTGGAATTCAGCCAAAAATGAATTTTTCAAGACACATGAATATTGAGCAAACCGTTCCATTGAGATTAGCTCGATCTGTTGAAGGTTTTTTGTCCGCCCCGGGTATAGACGCGTTTGTAGATTTTAATTTAGGAGATAAATGGAAATTTCGTGCAAAGGCAGGTTTTGAAACCAAAGGTTTTGTGAGCAGCTATTTCGCTTATGAATTAAATGAGCGCGAACAGAAATATCATTATGTTTCTACTGATTTAAACATAATTCGCAATTGGGGAAAAAACAAAAAAATACAACCGTACAGTTATTTAGGAGTAACATCCGGCTACCTTTTTAAGGACAATGCAAAAGTCTTGGCGGAATATCAAGCTAAAATTTTTCCCAACAGCGTGTCTTTAACCTATGACAATTATTCAAAATTTAACCTCGGCTTTAATTTGGGAATTGGGCTGAGTTTTAATAATGTTTTATGGCTAGAACTTGAATATAATCGAGACATTATGGCGCCAATAAATCAAACTGATATTAAAGTTTTTAATACCGTTTATTCTGTAAATGTTGGCATAAACTTATTGAAGCTTTTTCAAAAGTAAATGACACCACATAAAAATCACATTTCGAGCCCGTTTTATCCGTTCAAATGTATAAATTTGTCATCCTTATAAATCCGATCCAAAATAGCAATAGGATCACAAATGTTTGATTAAGATGGCATCACAAGACACAAAGATTATTTATACAATTACAGACGAAGCACCGGCGTTGGCAACGCAATCATTTTTGCCAATCGTTAAAGCCTTTACAAACTCTGCCGGTGTTGCTGTTGAAACAAAAGATATTTCTTTGTCTGCACGGATTTTAGCAACATTTCCTGATTTTTTAACTGAAGATCAACGGGTAAATGATGCCTTGGCAGAATTAGGTGTATTGGCAAAAATGCCAGAAGCTAACATTATTAAATTACCAAATATAAGCGCATCAATTCCGCAATTGCAAGAAGCTATCGCTGAGCTGCAAGCGCATGGTTTTGCCATCCCTGATTATCCGGAGGATGCCGAGACTGAAAGTGAGAAAGAAATTAAGGCGCGTTATAATAAAATCAAAGGGAGTGCCGTAAACCCTGTTTTACGTGAAGGAAATTCTGACCGTAGAGCGCCAAAAGCAGTAAAAAATTACGCTAAGAAAAATCCGCATAGAATGGGAGCGTGGTCGTCTGATTCAAAAACGCATGTATCTACTATGACCGGTGGTGATTTTAGATCAAATGAAAAATCAGTAACCATTGCAAACGCAGGAACAGTTTCAATAGAGCATATGAATGCGGCAGGTGAAACCAATGTTTTAAAATCGCTTCCTGTTTTAGCAGGAGAAATTATTGACGCAACGTATTTGAGCACAAAAGCTTTAACTCAGTTTTTAGATGCACAAGTTGCAGATGCAAGAGACAAAGGGGTGTTGTTTTCAATTCACATGAAAGCGACTATGATGAAAGTCTCAGATCCGATTATTTTTGGATATGCAGTAAAAGCTTATTTCAAGGCAATTTGGGAAAAGCACGGCGCAACCCTTGAAGATTTAGGTGTAGATGTTAGAAATGGTTTTGGTGATTTAATTGCTAAGATTGACGAAGCACCAAACAAGGCAGAAATACTTGAAGATATTCAAGCAGTTTATGACAACGGACCAGATATCGCAGTGGTAAACTCTGATAAAGGAATTACGAACTTGCATGTTCCTTCTGATGTTATTATTGATGCTTCTATCCCTGCAATGATCAGAACATCTGGTCAAATGTGGAATAAGGATGGAAATCAACAGGATACCAAAATAATAATTCCAGATTCTTCATACGCACATTTTTATCAAGTTGTGATTGAGTTTTGCCAAAAGAATGGTGCATTTGATCCAACAACAATGGGCACTGTTCCTAACGTTGGTTTAATGGCTCAAAAAGCCGAGGAATATGGATCGCATGACAAAACATTTGAAATTGTAGCTGACGGAGTGGTGAACGTAAAAGATGAAAGCGGAAACGTTTTAATGTCTCATACGGTTGAGCAAGGTGATATTTGGAGAATGTGTCAAACGAAAGACGCTCCAATTCAGGACTGGGTAAAACTTGCTGTATCTCGAGCACGAGCAACTGGTGTTCCAACTGTTTTTTGGTTGGATGAATCAAGAGGGCATGATGCACAGATCATCAATAAAGTAAATACGTATTTAAAAGATCATAATACAGAAGGATTAGAAGTGAAAGTGATGTCACAAGTTGATGCTTGTAAATTCACACTTGAGCGCGTTAAAAGAGGAGAGGACACTGTTGGAGTAACTGGAAATGTAATGCGTGATTACTTAACGGATTTATTCCCGATTTTAGAATTAGGTACAAGTGCAAAAATGCTATCTATTGTTCCTTTAATGAATGGTGGTGGATTGTTTGAAACTGGTGCTGGTGGATCGGCTCCAAAACATGTTGATCAATTCACAAAAGAAGGACATTTAAGATGGGATTCTTTGGGTGAGTTCTTGGCGCTTTCGGTATCGCTGGATCACCTAGGTGAAAAATATGGTAACGGAAAAGCGCAGTTGATGGGAGACGCCTTGGATCAAGCAACCGGTGAATTTTTACTGAATGATAAATCACCATCTCGTAAGGTAGGTGAATTAGATAACAGAGGAAGTCATTACTATTTGGCAACTTATTGGGCTAAAGCTATTGCAAATCAAGATCAGGATGCTGATTTAAAAGCCGAGTTCGCTAGTATCGCAAAACAATTGGAAGATAATGAAACACAAATCATTAGCGAATTAAATGGTGCGCAAGGTAAAGCTGAGGATCTAAGAGGATACTATCACACTCCTCAAGACCTCGTGGCAAAAGCAATGCGCCCTAGTGTAACACTAAACGGCATTATTGATTCAATTTAGAATATTTCGAAAATGTATTTTTAAAAACCTTGGCGCTTGTAGTCAAGGTTTTTTGTATTTTGGAGTCTACCTAATGGACTCTAAAAAACTAAAATTCCTATTCATAACTCCCCTGCCATTGATTTTAAGCACTAGTTATGCGAATTGGGATAACAGTCCTGAAGATTCTTTATTGAATGCGCCTCAAAACGCGAAAACTGATCATGAACGGGCAAGCACGCAGCTAGAACTAGCAATATTTCATTTAGAAAAAAGAAAGGCGAATAATGCGTTGCAGTATGCGGATGATGCCGAAAAAATAACAAAAAACATAGATGACCCTGAACTTTTGGCCAATGTTTTGTATCGTAAAGGGGAGGTTTATTATGGCGTTGATCAGGGATTGGAAGCGATCGATTATTTTAATGAAGCACTTCAAGTTAAAAACGGTTTAGATGCAGTTGGACAGCTGAGGTTTATAATATGATGGGGATAATTTACCTCGTTTTTGATGAATGAGCAAAGGAGATTGAATACTTTGATCATGCGCTAACCTTGCAAGATGCAGCCAATGAAATATCTGGAACTACCTACGAATTCATTTATAATAATAAAGGGATTACTTATTCTGCCATGGGCATGCTGGACTCCGCAATGGCGAATCACAATTATTGCCTTAATATTCGGCTTAAGGCAAAAGATTTATGCGGCATTGGTCAATCCTATAATAATTTTGGAACAGCGTTTTTTGAAGCTGAAGTTTATGATTCTGCCTTGGTTTACTTCGAATAGGGTTTATTTTATCGCAATCGCATGGAAAGCCCGCCCCTCTAAAGTATTCAAGAAAGTGATATTAACATCTCAAAGGCTTTAATTGAGTTGGGGCGACCAATGGAAGCAAAACCAAAATTGAAACGCATAGAAAATGAACTTTTTGACTGTTCCAAATCCGACAATTGAACTTCGGCTTAATGAATTAATGTTACGCTTATATGAAGACCTGAATGATTATAAGAACGCCTTTAAATACAGTACAAAATATTATGAATTAAAGGACAGTTTTTTTGGTATAGAGAAACGCGAAGAACTGATCCGAATTAACCTCAGAGGTAAATATGCCGAGCAAAAATTACAGGATAGTTTAATTAATGCGGAGCAAATTAAATTGGAAAAAATTCACGCCGCAAAAGAAAAAGAAATTAATGATCAAAAAGCGCATAAATCACGTTTGTTAATGATAGGGTTGATTATAGTTTTAGGTTTAATGTTAGGTATTATCATTTTAGTTTATCGAAACTACCGCAGTAAAAAGAAAGCCTCTGAAGAGATTTTGGAGCAGAAGAATGAGGTAGAGAAACAATGCGATCGGGTGCAGCAGGAAAAACAGATTGCAGATGAACAGCGTGAAATTACACAGCATCAAAAAATGGAGTTGGAGTTGATTAATCAGGAAATTACCGACAGTATAATTATGCTCAGCGGATTCAAAATGCCATACTTCCTTCAGCAGAAACAATTGAAAAGGCATTACAAAATGAGTTCGTTTTATATTTACCAAAAGCCTTTGTTGCTGGCGATTTTTATTGGATGCGAGAATTGAATGAGCGTGTTTATTTTGCCGCCGCGGATTGCACAGGGCATGGTGTTCCAGGTGCCTTGGTGAATATCATTTGTTCCAATGCGTTGAATCGATCAATTGAAGAGTTTAAGCTCAATGATCCCGGAGAGATTTTGGATAAAATCACTGATTTATTAATTGAGGCCTTTGTGCAAAGTAATCAAGAAGTAAAGGATGGGATGGATATTTCGCTCTGCTGTTTTAATAAAAAGGAGCGGAATTATTTAATTGAGTTAAAAGGTGATCGACAATCAATTGGTTAGCAAGAAAATCGAAAACCATTTAGCACCAAAAATGTTGATGTAGAAAAAGGCGATATGATTTATTCGTTTACAGATGGTTTTCCAGATCAGTTCGGAGGCGAGCGTGGTAAAAAGTATAAATACAAACAGTTAAAGCAGTTCTTACTGAACATTGCCAATGAAAAGGAACAAGATTAAGTCAAGGCATTAGAAAAAGAATTTGAGCAATGGAAAGATGCTTTAGAACAAGTGGATGATGTTTGCATATTGGGCGTGAGAGTGCTTTGAGTCATTTTGATAAAATTCCAATACATCAAACAATCAACCGAGTCACTTCGAGTGATTGCGAAGCATGAGCAATTGTATCGAGAAGCACCAACTACGAATTAACCATGTGCTGTGCCACTTGCGGAAAACAATTGTACAAAGCCACTTTTAAATTTTCGGCTAAATCTAATTCTTGGATTGAAGCTTCCATCAAATGCAACCATTCATCTTTCGCCTCATTCGTAATGGCGTGTGGTATATGTCTATGGCGCATTTTTGGAGTCCCATATTTTTCCATATAGCGTTGCGGTCCACCTAAAAACTGTGTCAAAAAACGGTATTGCTTATCTTTAATGGATTCGGCGTCTGTTTGGTTAAATAAGGGGTACAAAATGGGGTTCACAAAAACCTTGGCATAAAAACTGTTTATAAGTTCTTGTAAACGATTTTCACCAATTAATTCGTAAAGGGTTTTTACTTTTTCCATTTTTTTGTTCAGTGTGAAATTTTGGTTTAAAATATTTTAACAAAAATAGCCTATCTTTACGGCATTATTAAGGGTTTGAAGAAATTTGTCACCATATCATTTATACTAATTTTTGTTCAAGGGTTTGGGCAAGGATTTAAAATGCATTATTCAAATTCATTTGCAGATTGTTTTGGTTCGGTTGAGGTAACGGATTACAATAACCCTTCAAGGTTGGAATTTCCAGGGAATTTTGGCCTACGGGATGATTTTATTGGGTTTGATCCTGATTTTTATGAGGTGAATTCAGTTTGGCTGCGTTTAGAACCAAATGTAGAAGGTGAATTTGAATTTGAGATTGCTACTGAGAATAATGTTGATTTTAGTTATCATTTATTCCGCGCAACAGATAACTCCTTTTGTGAGCATTTAGAGGCTGATAAAGCCGCGCCAGAAATATCGCAAAGCATTTCATATCACGATAAAGGGGCTATGGATTCGGGTGGCGATAATTTTAAAAGCGCTATTAAAACCAAGGATACGGATGTTTTTTATCTCATGATTCACACCAATTCAACCTATAAAGGGCGCGTAACGGTGAAATATAGGAGAGTGGGTAAGGTGTCTATCACAAAATCTGAAATTCAAGATTATAGAACAGGGACTGCGGATCATTTCATACGTGTTCGAATTCGAGATAAAGAAACAGGAGATCCTGTAGAGGCAAATATGATTATTTCGGGCGTGAAAAAGGATAATTATTTATTCTTAGGAACTGATTTTTATTTTGATGCAACAACAGCGCGCGAAATGCACATTGAATCCAATACTCAGGGTTACTTTCTATTTGTGAAAGATTTTGAATCCATTGGGTCAGCCAATAGTAATATGGAGATTCTGCTAGAATTGGAGCGATTGGCGCCCGGGAAAAAATTAGCCCTTGAGAACATTAAATTCCAGCAAGACGAAGCCGAGTTTTTACCCATTGCTTATCCTGCAATTAAACGATTGTTAGATTTTATGGCGGTAAATGATGAGTTGAAAATTGAAATTCAGGGACATGTAAACGCACCGGGTTATAAAAATAATGGACGAATTAAGACCTTATCTGAAAATAGAGCAAAGGCCGTAAAGAAGTTCTTAAAAGATAATGGTATTGAAGGAAATAGGATGGTAGTGAAAGGGTATGGGAATACCGAAATGCTTTTTGAAGAGCCTATAAATATCCATCAGGAAGAGGCAAACCGAAGAGTTGAAATAAAGATTATTGACTAATAATTATGGGTTTAATTCTTTGTTTAGAAACTGCTACTAAAGTTTGTTCCGTTAGTCTTGCAAAAGACGGCGAAGTCATTGATACAATCGATCATTTTTCAGAAAATTATTCACACGCCGAACGGTTGAATGGACTGTTATTGGATTTATTGAAGCAAACCAATACAAGTTTGAAAGACTTGGATGCAGTTGCAATTAGCGAAGGTCCGGGTTCTTATACAGGATTGCGAATTGGGACTTCTACCGCGAAAGGATTATGCTACGCTTTGGACATTCCTTTAATTGCGATTAATTCGCTCAAGGCTTTGTCCTTTGAAAAAAGAGGGCAGGGGATGTTGATTTGCCCTATGTTTGATGCACGGCGAATGGAGGTTTATTCTGCTATTTTTGATGCAGATATGAATGAGCTGGAGGCAGCAAGAGCGGTAGTAATTGATGAAATTTCTTATCAAAATTTTTTAACCGAACAACTTGTTTGTTTTGTAGGACCTGGTGCTGAAAAATGTCAAGTAGCCATCCAGCATAAAAATGCCATTTTCGACTTGTCTGTAAAAGTCTCAGCAAAAGGCATGGTTCATTTTGCCCATGAAAAATTTGTACAGCAAGATTTTGTTGACCTTGCGTATTTTGAACCTTTTTACTTAAAGGATTTTATAGCAGGCACACCCAAGAAAATTTTCTAGTTCACTATCGAAACCCAATATCAGCAGGCAGTTGAAATTAATTTAAACTTTCCAAGCATACGAGAATTTTGATAGGCTATTTTATTTTTGATGAATAGTAACGAACTGATCCGTGTTAAAAAGTGAGGAAGCTCCCTTAAGCGGAGCGGTCCGCCTCAGGCGGAGACCTTTTCACGGATTCAGGAGAGCAAAGCCATCCAAAATAAGTGCCCGCACGATTAAGTCGTCGACAGCTAACTTTTTTCTTTCTTTTGTAGCAATCACAAAAGAAAAGAGCTAGTCTTTTAAGGAAATATTGACAGTTAAGAAAAGAGGATAAAACTATTGTTCAACTTAACTCACTAAAGATGCCCCAGTTATTTCAACAGGTTGCTCAATCCCCATCAAACCTAAAATAGTAGGTGCCACATCTCGCAACGTTCCATCTTTAATCGAACTCACATCCCCATCAATTACAATAACTGGAACAGGATTCATTGAATGTGCCGTATTTGGCGTTCCATCTGGATTTATTGCATAATCAGAATTACCATGATCGGCAATAATGATAAACGAATAACCATTTTCAAGTCCAATATTTACAACTTCTTCAACACAATTATCAACAGTTTCTGCAGCTTGTAAAATAGCAGAATAAACTCCCGTGTGACCAACCATATCCGTATTCGCAAAATTCAAACAAATAAAATCAGGCGCGTTTTCAACCATGTCTTTACAAATAGCATCCTTAATTTTTAAAGCACTCATTTCGGGCTGCAAGTCATAAGTTGCCACACCTGGTGAAGGAATCATTATGCGCGATTCGCCTTCAAATTCATTTTCTCTTCCACCGGAAAAGAAGAAACTGACATGCGGATATTTTTCAGTTTCTGCAATGCGAATTTGGGTTCTTCCTGCTTTGGAAACAACTTCGCCCAAGGTCTTTTCGAGGTTGTCTTTTTCAAATACAATATGAACATTTTCAAAGGATTTATCGTAATTGGTCATGGTACAATAATGCAAATCTAACTTATGCATGTTTTGTTCATGAAAGTGTTTTTGCGTTAAAGCCGTAGTGATTTCGCGACAACGATCAGTTCTAAAATTAAAGCAAATGACAATATCGTCCTCTTCAATTTTTGCAACTGGCACACCGCTTTCCATCATTACTTTTGGTGTAATAAATTCGTCGGTTACGCCATTGTTGTATGAATGTTTAATCGCTTCTATGGCGCTTTCCATTTCTTCTCCTTTGCCATTTACTAAACAATCATAAGCTAGTTTAATTCGTTCCCATCTATTGTCACGGTCCATGGCATAATAACGCCCGGTAATGGAGGCGATTTTACCGACAGAATTTTCTAAATGTTTTTCAAGATTCGTGATTTGACCTAGTCCGCTTGTAGGATTGCAATCACGACCATCCGTAAATGCATGAATGAATACGTTTGATACACCATTGTCCTTTGCCATGTCGCAAAGTGCATGCAGATGTTCTTGTGAAGAATGAACTCCTCCTGTGGAAACAAGGCCCATTAAATGCACAGCTTTTCCAGTTTGTTTGGCATGGTTAAAGGCATTCAATAATATTTCATTTTTTTGAAATTCTCCGTCGCTTATGGCTTTGTTTATTCGGGTTAATTCTTGATAAACAATTCGCCCTGCTCCAATATTTAAATGCCCCACTTCTGAATTTCCCATTTGACCCGGGGGTAGGCCAACATGTTCGCCATGGGTGAGTAATTCAGCATTCGGGTGTGACTTTTCCAAGTGATCAACAAATGGTGTATTCGCGTTAAAAATGCCGTCTGAAGCAGATTTATCACCGCGCCCCCAACCATCAAGAATTAACAATCCTACCTTTTTTTTCATTTCTTAAATTCTATGGCAACAATCAATCCTTGAGGTTTATTTCCCTTCAATTCAATTCGACCATTGTGTTGCTCAACTAAAAATTTTGTAATGTATAAACCCAATCCGGTTCCTTTCGATTTTCGAGTCATTTCGTTTTCTTCTCTATAAAACTTAGAAAAAACGAGTTCTCTTTTTTCTTTTGGAATCCCAATCCCTTCATCTGTAATTTGAAAAAGTGCACCTTCCGTTTTATGCGATAAATGAATTTTAATGGTGCTGTTTGACTCACTATATTTTTTGGCATTTTCAATGAGGTTAATCAAAATACTTTCAAATCCTAAAGGATCAATAGCTATGGTCACCTCTTCCAAATACAATTCAATTTTATGGGATTTTAATATGGAATTTTCTAGGAGTGCAATTCTTTCTCCAATAAATGACTTCAGGTTGACTTCCTGTTTATTCAAGAAGTAATTTTCATTTTCAATACTTCTTGCGAGTAGAATGTTATTTACTAAACCATCCAAGCGATTTATTTCGGCTAAAGAGCGTTGGTAGATTTCTGTTTTTTTATCGTCAGGAAGTTCTCGTTTTTGCAAGGTTTGCAGAAATAATTTTACAGATGCAATTGGCGTTTTAAGTTCGTGCGTAACAGAGAGTACAAAGTTTTCTTGCTGCAAGGTTAATTCTCGCTCGCGTTTAAAGGCACGCAGAATTATAAATATTCCAATAATCAAAATGATAAAGAAAACAGAGCCTTCGCCAAGTAGCATTACCGTTTTTTTACTGAGTGTATCTTGGTCAGAATAAATTTTGTCGTAAAGCGAAAAGATAAGATAGAGCCACCAACTGAATTGTAGGGTCACATAAAACATCAATAAATAGATTAAAAATATTGGATTTTTTAAGCGTCTACTGAACATATTACAAAGGTGAGATTATTTTGGGTAAAATAAAAACACCGCCTAAGAAATTTTGACGGTGTTTCGTTTAATATTTTTCATAACTCCTTAATGCCGCACAATAAGTTTTACCGTGCTTTGATTAATAATATCCGTCAATTGAATGAAATAAGCACCCGGCGCCAAGTTTTTCGTCTCAATTTCAATTCCATTATTAATGGTTTGAGAAGTGTAAACTACCTCACCTATCAGGTTGAAAACAACGATTTGTGTAGGTAATTCTAAGTCCATGATATAAACCGATTCTTCTGCCGGATTTGGGTAGATGCTATGCGGCGTTTTATAATCAGTGTCAATGCCAATATTATCTGTAACAACCGTAATTAAAATAGAATCAATATTGCAAGGTCCGTAGGCGGTTAGCCAAGTATCAAAAGTTCCAACTGTTTCATAATGGTGTGTGGGACTGACCTCAGTCGATCCTTCAGAACCGTCTCCAAAGATCCATGAAACGGAATCAGCATTAATGGAAGTACTATTAAATGAAGCATCCAAACCAAAGGCAATTCCATCACCAACTGCTTTTGTCGAATCTAAAACTACAATAGTTTTCGTGCGTTCTACAGCACAAGTAAAATCAAAATAATCATGTCTTCTGATTGAATCGATTAATGTGACCGTATATGTTCCAGACTCTAAATAGGTATGACAAGGATCTGTGATGGCAGTGTTTTGTAATCCATCTCCCCAAAACCAAGTGATTTTACCTTCAGGCATATCGTAAAAACGATTGTAATGTACGTCAGAGAAATTGGCAACTTGCGTATAATCCGTGCAAACAGCACTTACTACATTCGGACAAATTGTGTCGTTATCCATCAAAAAATCATCATGTAAATGGTATTTCACTAATGGGTTCATTAAATAATCAAGATCATAACCTGGTCCAAAAACAAGCGTTTGGTACCAACCAGTAAAACTTGGTGCAAATGGATTGTCATAATAGACAAATGAAACACCTTCACCACCACCGTCTCCACCTGGATCGTTGGTGATTATTTTCAATGAATCATCCGTATCCGCATAAACAGCAATAATGTAATCCTCGGTAACTACAATTGGTGAATCAAAATAACTATTTACTTCAATGTCTACTAAAAGCGGTGTGAATTCTGGATGTGTAACCCAAACAGTATCTCTTGCCAACTCAGCACCAGTTGAATCTAAAGCATCATCCCAATCGTATAAAACAGTAATTGCCATTAAAGAATCTTCTAAAGGATTGTCTTCAAAACTATAAAATTGAATACCACTTATTTCAATAGGTTGTGCGGCGTGAAAACGTTGCGCTCTTCCTGTATAAGGTGTGAAGTCTGATATACTTCCAGTTCGCATTGCTTCAAAATAGATATCGGTTGATTTGACCAATCCAATGTAATTGTTGAAATAAGCCCCGCAAGTGTCTACAGCAACTTTTTCAAATGGTCGTGTCCAATCTGGATTTTCCCCTGTTGCATGACTCTGGGGTGCTCCTGGAAGTTCCATTTGAGCAAATGCAGTCCCCCCAGTCATAATTAAAATTAGTAAGTATAAATTTCGCATAATGTTTTTTTTATAAAACGATAAATAGTCCGCTGATCTAACCCCCTAATTATCGGACAATTTTATTTTGTTCATCAATAGTACG